>Ga0206898_10011_pt1 | contig 58047 bp, 47 predicted proteins | sample Alteio_BWOrgHeat_50_FD_153237 | JGI IMG/M metagenome (GOLD analysis project Ga0206898, IMG submission 153237) | Enriched cells from forest soil in Barre Woods Harvard Forest LTER site, Petersham, Massachusetts, United States -... | ecosystem: Environmental > Terrestrial > Soil > Temperate forest >...
CCAATGCTGGGAGACTGGTATAATATCGAACATTTCCCCGCGTTTCCTTTCCTTCAAAGCATCAAAGACTAAGATTTTATCCATATAAGATAACATAGCATTTGCCAGTTCTTGAGCAGAGGAAGTTCCAGCAATTACCTTTCCTATGTCGTTTCCTAGTACTTCCTTAACCCCACCACAGTCAGTACTTACCACCGGTAAGCCAAGCAAAAGGGCTTCGAGGGTAACGAGAGAAAAAGATTCCCTTTCAGAGGTCAGCAAGAAGCCATCAGCACTGTTAAAAAAATAGGAGTAAGCGGTCCCTTTGTTTCCAAGCCAGTATACTAGATTGGAAAGGCCAAGTGATGAGGTACGTTTCTTACACTCCTGCTCAAAAGCCTTATCCGATGTGCCACCAAGCCAAAGAAAACGAGCGTCCTTCTGCTGCGAAGCCAGCAGGGCAGCTGCTTCCAAAAACAGAAAAGGATTCTTGTTCTTGTCAAGTGTCCCGCACATCAACCATACAAATTTTCCGGAATCAATTCCCAATTCGGTTCTGCATTTAGTATAGGAGGTGCTATCTCGTTGAATATGGGTTGTGTCAATTCCTGGGTAACAAACAGAAATGCGCGAAACCCTCCCCAGTTTATGAAGTACTGCTGCCGATGTCTCCGAATTGGCGATTATCCATGACGGATATTCAATCAGACGTTCAATTTGCACCTTGCTAAGAAGTCTATACATCTGTTCCAGTTCATGCACGTGAAGAATGACTTCAATATGGTGTTTCTCTGCATACTCGATCAGGTCGGGAAGTACAATTGTATTGACATACCAGACGGAATCATGCAAGCGACGAAGTTTGCGGGGAACGGCTATATTCCGTTCCAGCAGATGTATTATCCGGCTTGCCATCCTTTGTGTTGGCTTGACCCTGTAAAGTATTTCTCTAGGAATCCCCTCCTGAAGCTTATTGTCTAATTCTCCCTGATAGTAACTTACCAATCTTTTTTCCCATGCTCCGGAAATGTGTTGCAATAAATTAAACAATACAATTTCTGAGCCAGTGCGTTGCAGAGACTGTGTAAAAAAAGTGAGTTTAACTGGTGTTTTCTGCAAAATAAAAAATGAATCAAATATGGTATGTTGCTTACTTATCTCGATATCCTGGAAAGGAAAGAAAACACTCTTTTCAAATACGGTTTTCGATCTAGCCATTTGCCAAACTTTACAGCACCTGAGTTATTCAGTTCGGCGAGTTGAGAAAGGGAATCGATGACATCCGGACTCAGATACGCTAGATGAATACGGTTTCTTTCTGCTTCAACGACGGCTCTGTTTTCAGGTTGGGAACTCACCCCGTCAGCCAAGTGTATACTGACTACGAATGGTAATCTCCTGGAAGTTACTTTTTTTAATATAAAAGCATTGAAAAAAAAATCATAATCTGCGGCAATACGGTATTCTTCTTTGTATCGGCCAAGGGAATCAAAAAGGCTCCTTTGTATAAAGGTTGAGGGGTGCCAGATATTGTCGGAAAAAAGATAAGGAAGCGTAATCTTATCAGGAATTCCGGCATGGCGGGTTTTCCCGTTTCCGTAGTCAAAAATTAATTCTCCATATAAAATGTTTTCAGGAGGATTCTGTGTTGCAACGCGTTGCAGCACACCTCGATCTGAGAGACGGTCTCCCGAATTCAAAAACAGACAATATATTCCAGAAGCAGCCGCAATGCCTTTATTCATAGCAGCGTAAATGCCATTATCCTTCTCACTTACCCAATGAGCCAGTTTTGCCTTTTCGGATTCAATGAGTTCCAAGCTACCATCCGTGGATCCTCCATCAATCACAAGATATTCGTAATCCTGGCAAGTTTGAGATAAAACACTTTCCATGGTTTGCTTCAAACCTGTGCAATTGTTGTAGTTAATCGTAATGATCGAAAATAAGGGCATCTTAGAATTTGTTCAGTGCGGCAATCACCTGTTCGATATCAGAAGGTGTGTGAAAATAAGAAATAGGCAAGCTTAATGTGGTTCGGTGGATCTCCTCAGCAATTGGAGTTTCCGTTTTGTCAAGTATCCCTTTCATGGCCGCTTGCTTGTTGGGGGCTACAGGGTAATGAATGTCTGTCCCGATACCTTGTTTTAACAACCATTCCTTGAGCTCATCCCGGCGAGGGTGCCTGATGTTAAAAATGTGATAAACATCGAGGTAGTCCGGATGGACAACTGGTTTAATATAATCTGACTTTAATCCTTCGAGATACAATGTTGCCAGCATCCGTTTATGGGCGTTAATGACTTCGAGTTGCCGCAGCTTGATAGAAAGAAACCCAGCCTGCATTTCATCCAATCGGGAATTATAACCCACCAGCTGATTGTAATATTTTACCTGCGAACCATAGTTACGGAGCACACGTACCCTTTCAGCTAGTTGTTTATTATTGGTGGTTATCCCTCCTGCATCTCCTAAGGCGCCAAGGTTTTTGGTAGGGTAAAAACTAAAGGCTCCAAAATCTCCAAACGCACCAGCAGCTATGCCTTTATACTTAGCTCCATGTGCCTGGGCACAATCTTCGATCACTTTCAATCCATGTTTTTCAGCAATAGCATTGAGACGACCCATTTCACACATCTTGCCATATAAGTGAACAGGCAAAAGGGCTTTGGTCCGTGTACTGACGAGAGCCTCTGCCCTATCTGGATCCATATTATAAGTACTGATATCGGGTTCAACCAGCACTGGTTTCAAACCGTTATGAAGGATTGCTAAAATGGTAGCTATATAAGTGTTGGAAGGCACCAATATTTCACTCCCTGGCTCAAATTCAAATGCCCGAAGTGCAAGGATAAGTGCATCCAGACCATTAGCTAATCCAACACAATGTGATGTCCTGCAATAAGCAGCAAATTCCTGCTCAAAGTTTTTCACCTGGTTACCCAGAATATACCAGCCGCTTTCCAATGTGACAGAAAGACTCTGCTTGTAAGACTCAAAAAAGGGAGAATTGACCTTTTTCAGATTTTCATATTCAATCATGGATAGGGTTCAAAGATATAATCGGCTTGATCAAAATTCTCGGAAGCAAGTACCATAAGGATAGCGTCGGGAGTGAAAGCAAACATCGTATGCCAGTCAGCCGGTTCCAGTATCAGACATTTGGAAGGGGCATCGAGTAAATACTCTTTTCCCGAATTTCCATCGTTATTGTATATAATACAGGATCCTTGAATGCAGATTGCAGCCTGGTATGTTCGGTGATGTCGATGTCCTCCTCGCTTGGAATCATCCACTCCATAAATATAAAAGATACGTTTGATCTCAAAAGGAATAACTTTTTCAATGACTGTAAGGTTTCCCCTAGTGTCTGTATATGTTTTTAAGTCAATCAGTCTGGCCATTCGTCAATAATTAATCCGGTAGAGATGTTGATGTTCGCTGAACAATCGGGCACGCCTCCCACTTATATCCCCATACTTTATCAGGTAAAAGAAGTAACGTACGGTCAAAGTTACAAAACTTAAAGGTTTATCGGATGAGGTGATCTTTGCTCCATGTGGGTCTAGATTTGGGTGCTTCGTTTTCACCTTTCTTCCTTCTGCGAGCAACTCAAGTACATACGGCTTATAGAACAGGTGTTTGACTTCCGAGGATACTTCATAAAGCGTATCGGTATACGAAACGAGATTGTTCGAATAAAATTTGAGACCGTGAAAATGAAAAAAAATTACTTCAAATTCTTTCCCTGTTTGCTTTTCCTTCCCCAGCAGCGCTCCGTTTTTATGTTCGAAATAGTATTGCTGTAGGTTCCAAGGAGCCAACCCTCCTCCCAGATGCCGAAGCTCATTAACAGATCCAAATCGGGCTCCCCAGGTATCCAGATACTTCTGATCACCAAAGCGCCCTTCCTCTACTCTTGCGTAGCACCATTCAAGACAATCATTTCTCCAGGATTCTAAGATCTTTCTTCCAGCAGGCGTATTCCGAAAGGTCACAAACTGAACACAATATTTACCACTGACAGCAGATTGATCATAAGGAGCTGAATACCTGTGAGAAGTTATTTGTACTGCATCTGGCCCCATCTCCTGAATTAGTATTTGCGGGTTGGCATAAAAGCACATATCCGCATCCAGGTATGTGCAGACCTCTAACTGAAATGTATCCAGGCAATACCGTATAGTGGAAGCAGTACAAGTCCAGCAATATTCGGTTGCAGAGCGCTTGGATTTTACAGCTAACAGTTCGTTATCTTCAAATTCAGAAAGAGAAATAACCGTTAGCTGTGGTAGTTTTTCTTCTTTAAAATAACGAAGAACCTCTTCATCAAAGGCGAATACATACAAATGAAAACCGGTGGCATGTTTACGAAGCGACTCGTATAGGACAAGTCCCCGGCTTAGGTATGCGGAATTAAAAAGTGTACAAAAATTTTGTATCATAGCCCTGCCTTTCGGAGTGTCCGTATTATCATGCGTTTTACATTATCCACCAATCGTATTTGCGGATATAGCTTTAACCCTTTAAAGTATAGAGCCATTTTTTTTCTCAACTCACCACTTTCCTGAGCGGATATTTTTTTTAGGACCAGACGCTGATCGGCAACGGCGGTATCCCAGCTGGTAGTGGTTCCGCCATGAGTTCCACTTCCATCAGCACCGATATTGGCAAGCAACGATTTTCCCGGATATAAAGTCAGTTGGTTTTTCAAAAATGCGGAAGCATACCAACGAATTGCCCAGGAATCGTTCCTGCCGTTTATCTGATCTTTCAGCATTTGGATATAAGGAAAGGTTCCTTCAAACTCAAATTCCTTAACCAGTTTTTTTTCTTCCAGCTGTTTCAGGCTTATCGCTCCATCACGTTCAAATGTGTCCCATGCCCGTTTCCAGGTTGCCCATCCCCAACAGTCGGCTCCTTTAATAAAAAAACTATCCGGCATAGGCCCCTCCAAAGGATAGAAATAACCGGAAATACAAACCACCTGCTCTTCTTGTTCATACAGGTTTAAGGCATCATTCATGTATTGCAGAAACCAAGGGGAAGTGACATGGTCATCCTCCAGAATAATAGCTTTTCCGAAAGATTGAATGATTTCACTAGCTCCGGAAAGAATTGAATTTGCCAGTCCTTTATTAGATTCCGATTCGATAAGATGTACCTTACCGCACCATTTTTTTTCACGGATCAAATTACGCACGGCCTTTATATTTTCTATCCCTTCCGTAGCGATCCCCGCCTTAGGTCCGTCCGCATATATAAATAGCTCCGAGTTCGTAGCCAGAGTATTGCGTTCTAAGGCTTCCAGCGTTCTGCGGGCATGCTCTGGACGGTTGTAAACAAACAAAACAATGGGTGCATTCGGCATGATTCGCTTTGTTTATCGGGCGATCTCCTGACGGAGTTTAATTTGGATTGTTTAACAGAATAGGTTTTGGGGAAACGATACGGCTTCCTTCCGGATATACTCCTGCCGGAACGCTTGTCCGCATACCAATAATTGATTTCGAACCGATGGTAGCTCCCTTTAAAATGGAAGCACCCTTACCAATCCATACATCGTCTCCTATCCAAACTGGTTTTGTTCCAGGGCGCTTGATTTCTGCCCCCCGGAGAGGAATTCGTTCCCGTCGTTCCTGCCAGTTGACCGAATGCGTATTCGTATCATAAATACAAACTTCATAAGAAAAGAGGCAATACTCACCGATTGTAATCTGCTCTTCACACCGAATTTCTGAAAGATAATTGATAGACGACCATGTTCCCATACGCAGTACGCCACCAAAACGAACAAGGATCTCAGCCTGAATTCGCACATGATCGTTCATCTCCAGTCTCCCGTTTTCCAGCCATATTTTATTAGGGAAGGCCGCCGGAGCATCACAAATGCAATCCGCACCCATGACCCATTCACTTTTGTCCAGTAATGTGATGGATATATTTGAAAATTCGCACCGGTCTCCAATCGTTACTTTGCACCCTTCGCCTATGTTCAGGTCTCCCGAAAACTGTACCTGCTCTCCAATGATAAGCACAGCATTTTCTCCCACCCGTATCGTTCCTTTCAGCCGGACTCCTGCCCCCTGAATTACTTTCGCAGTGGGGGCTATTTCAAGAGTCAGAGGAGGGTGTAACCACCTGCTTAGCCGGCTAAGGATACGAAGAATGAGTGTTCTGATCACGATGTTTATTTTTCCAGTTTGAAATGAAATGGAAATAAAAAAGGACTTTGCCCTTCCTGTATGGTTCTACCTGTTTGAAAAAAATCTCCATCCTCCACTTCCAGTACCCCGGCTTCTTGCACCCAGTCGGCTGTTTCTCCGTTTACAGAAGCGTAGAGGGTAATCGTATACATGCCTTGCTTAAAGGGAAAACGAGGTATGCTTATCTGAATCATGTCCGAATCTTTTCCGACTGATTCGAAAATCTCATTAGTCAATTCATTGTTGAGGTGGGCTACCCGTTGTCCGTTTTCATCGTCCAGGGCAAGCGCTACCTGCAGATTTTTCAAGTCTTTATTTTCTTTTCGGGTAAAACGGATTACCACAGTGGCATCCATTCCGCTTTGAAAGGCTGGGATAGCTCTTCCTTGACCGTCCTTCAGGAGAACTGAGGAGAAACGGATTGCTCCGTTACCACTCCGATCCTTACGGTCTTCCAGGCTAATCTGATGTGCTTCCGCTCCCGAACGCAGATAGGAACTAATCACTTTTTCGGTTTCTCCCTGCGTGATCAGTTGGCCATTCTTCATGTAAATACACTTGTCGCACAAATTTTGAATGGCGGCCATATTGTGGCTGACAAACAAAATGGTGCGCCCTTCCCCGGCCACATCGCGCATCCGGCTCATGCACTTTTTCTGAAATGCAGCATCGCCTACGGCCAGCACCTCATCAACAATAAGTATTTCGGGGTCAAGGTGGGCAGCAACCGCGAAAGCCAGACGGACATACATGCCGCTGCTATATCTTTTAACCGGCGTATCCAGAAATTTTTCCACTTCAGCAAAGGCTACAATCTCATCAAATTTGCTCTTTATTTCTTCCCGGCTCATTCCGAGAATTGCTCCATTGAGGTATACATTTTCTCTTCCGGACAGTTCAGGGTGAAAGCCGGTTCCTACTTCGAGGAGACTCGCGACCCGGCCTTCTAATGTAATACGTCCTTTGGTTGGTGCAATAATCCTGCTCAGGGCTTTCAGCAGGGTAGACTTTCCTGCTCCATTGCGTCCGATAATGCCAAGACGGTCGCCTGCGTTTACCTGAAAGCTCACATCGTCCAGAGCCCAGAAAGTTTCCCGGGTTGCGGCAGGTGCTCCTTTTCCAAAGAGATTACGTGCACCCGAAGACAACGTTTCTCGCAAAGTGGAATAGCCTGCCTGGTCTTTGTGCCGAAGGACATAACTTTTAGACAAATGTTCTACATTGATAACCGGTTCCACGCGCACAGTTTGTTAATGAGTATCAAATGACATCGGCAAAATTATTTTCTGTCCTCCGGAAATAAATAATTCCTATGACAAAAAACAGCAGGCCGATGCCGGAAGAGATAAAAAATGAATCCCAGTGCATGGGCATTGAATTGCCCATCAGACTCCAGCGAAAACCATCTATCACACCAACCATAGGATTAAGGGAATAAATCACTTTCACATATTCCGGCAAGCGGGTACTTTGATAAATGGTTTCACTGCTGAACATGAGTGGAGAGACGTAATAACCTATCTGAATAATAAAAGGAATGATGTATTTAAAATCACGGTACTTAACATTCAGAGCTGCCACATACATGCCTGCGCCTAAAGCAGAGAGCAGAGCAATACCCATAAATAAGGGAAGAAATAGGATGTGTTTGTCTGGCATCTGGTGACAAACGAGCATCAGGATAATCAAAATAACAAAAGAAATGAGAAAATCAATCAGACAAACGATGACTGTACTCACAGGCACAATTAATCGGGGAAAATACACCTTTGAAATAAGGTTGGAATTAGTAATCAGGGAATTGCTGGCATCACTGAAAGCACTGGAAAAAAACTGCCAGGGAAGTGTAGCGGCAGCCACGAGTAGCAAACGGGAAGGTCCAGGAGCTCCGATATTAAAAAACCAACCAATAAAACTGAAAGCAAATATGGTCAGAAGGGGGCGTACCACGCTCCAGGCAATGCCAATAACGGTTTGTTTATAGCGCACCAGCACATCACGCCAGGCAAGAAAAAAGAAAAGGCCCCGATAACTCCAGAGGTCTTTCCAGTAATTACCTACACCGGAATGAGGTTCAATGACAATGCGGTGTTTCATTTTCCGGTAGAAGTATCAGGAAGTGAAAACAGGTGAAAACCTCTAAGGTCTCCACCTGATTAAATATTATGACATTACTTATTTTGCAAAATTCACTGCTCTTGTTTCCCTGATAACAGTAACTTTCACTTGACCTGGATAAGTCATTTCTGTCTGGATTTTCTGAGCAATGTCGAAAGATAATTTTTCGGCATCCTTGTCGGTTACTTTTTCACTACCCACGATTACCCGAAGTTCACGTCCAGCCTGAATGGCATAGGTCTTCTCCACTCCAGGGTAAGAAAGCGCCAAGTTTTCAAGGTCCTTGAGTCGTTTAATGTATTGCTCCGCAATCTCCCTTCTAGCACCAGGACGGGCACCAGAAATAGCGTCACAAACCTGAATGATTGGAGCAATGAGGGTGGTCATTTCCACTTCGTCGTGGTGAGCACCAATGGCGTTACATACTTCAGGTTTTTCCTTATACTGTTCAGCCAGTTTCATTCCAAGAATTGCGTGAGGCAGTTCCGGTTCGTTGTCAGGTACTTTCCCAATATCGTGCAGCAGTCCTGCCCGTTTAGCCATCTTCACGTTCAAACCCAATTCGGTAGCCATGATGGCACAAAGGTTAGCAACTTCCCGGCTGTGTTGAAGCAGGTTCTGACCATAAGAAGAACGGTATTTCATACGTCCCACCATACGAATCAGTTCCGGATGCAGTCCGTGGATACCCAAATCAATACATGTACGCTTACCGGTCTCAATAATTTCCTCTTCCAGTTGTTTCTTTACTTTTTCCACAACTTCTTCAACACGTGCCGGGTGAATACGTCCATCTGTCACCAGTTGGTGGAGTGCAAGACGGGCGATTTCTCTTCGTACCGGGTCAAAACCTGAAAGAATAATTGCTTCAGGGGTGTCATCTACGATAATTTCAATTCCGGTTGCCGCTTCTATCGCACGTATATTCCGTCCTTCCCGTCCAATAATCCGTCCTTTCATTTCATCACTTTCGATGTGGAATACGGATACAGAGTTTTCGATGGCATGCTCTGTAGCTACCCGCTGAATGGTTTGAATGACAACTCGTTTAGCTTCCTTGCTGGCAGTCAGTTTGGCTTCATCTACCACATCCTTGATAAGTACCATGGCTTCCGTACGGGCTTCGGCTTTCAGGGACTCCACCAGCTGCCCTTTGGCATCTTCGGCTGAAAGGCCAGAAATTTTTTCCAATTGTTCAACCTGACGGCGATGTGATTTCTCCAGCTCTTCTTTCTTCTTCTCAATGATTTCCAACTGATTTGTCATGTTCTGACGTACAGCATCCAGCTCCGCATCTTTGCGTTGTACCTGCTCTGTTTTCTGAGCCAACCCTTGTTCTTTTTGTTTGATCCGGTTTTCAGCTGATAAAATTTGCTGATTCTTTTCTCCTATTGTCTTTTCATGTTCTGTCTTCAATTGCAGGAATTTCTCTTTTGCCTGTAGCATTTTTTCATTTTTCAGGGCTTCTGCCTTCACTTCTGCCTCCTGCAATTTCAGCATGGCTTTCTTTTCTACTGCTTTCCGAAGGAAAGAAGTAGTTATCAGAACGCCTACGCCGATACCTACCAGGGCCATTACCGTAATGATAAGAATCGTGCTCATATCCATAGATTGAATCGTTTTAAGGTTAAACTAAAAATCCCGTACAGTTTCGTGTAGCACCTACCCTCAGGCAGGCCACGAGATTGTACGGGAATATCTATCACAAGGGGTAAAACCCCGGTTATTCAGCTTATTTTTCCTTATCCAGGTGATCCGATATAAATTTGTCCAGAGAGATAATCTTTTCTGAAACCGATTCCGAATTTAAAACGTGGATATTTTCGGTTTCCAGATATTGAGTAGCAAACTGGAGACAACACATGGCCAAAAGATCCTGTTTATCTTTAACGGCGTAGGTTTTTTCAAAAACCTCTAACCGATCATTGATAAGCCCTGCCGCTTTAACGACCCTTTCCTCCTCCTCTTTCGTCACATTCGGGCTGTAGGTTCTTCCGGCGATTTTGACCTGTATGCTGTTTTCCTTCATTTATTCGGTCTTCCTTCTTTCTTTAACTGACTACTGAAAGAAGGTTTTCTGCATTTACCTGTTCAGGAGAGCTATGCTTTTATCGATTTCCCGTACCAGCTCATTTATTTTTAACTTAATATCTGTAGTCTTTTCTGTTTCCTGGTTTTCCAGCAACGACTTTGCCAATTTAAGCGCCTGGTGTTTTTCTTCCAGTTCTTTGAATTCCAGTTCTTTTTGCTGAATTTTTTCCAATAGACCCGTATTTTCCTGCTTCAACCGCTCGTTTTCCTCTGTAGCCTTAGTATGCAAATGTATTAATTTTTGCGCTTTGCTTTCCAGATTGGAGACTATTTCGTGTAATTCGTTCATTTTCTGTTAATTATGCTTGTTTTCGAAACAAAAATAGCCCTCTCCTTTAAAAATAACACCAGGGGCAATGAAAAGATTTTAACAATCGGAATTTTATAACCGGAAAGCGCCGAATATTGCCAGTTGTATGAAGCACCTCTCTTTTTTGCTGTTCCTCCTCCTTCCTTTTGAGGTACCTGCTCAGTCTTATCCTCAGGATTATTTTAAGAATCCTCTTGAGATACCAGTTTCGCTGGCAGGAAATTTTGGGGAAATTCGTCCAAATCACTTTCATGCCGGGGCTGATCTGAGAACAGGAAAAGAAGGGCTACGTGTACATGCTTCTGCCTCAGGATATGTTTCCCGTATAAAAGTTTCTCCAACTGGCTACGGGAAAGTAATTTATGTGACTCATCCCAATGGCTATGTAACCGTCTACGGACACCTCAGTCGATTTAACGCGCAAATTGCCCGGTATGTCAGAGATGCGCAATACAAAACGTCACGGTTTGAGGTGGAATTGTTTCTCAAACCAGAAGAATTTCCGGTAAACCAGGGAGAAGTTATTGCTTTTTCGGGGAATACAGGAAATTCAGGAGGACCCCATGTGCATTTTGAGATCCGAGATGAAAAGACAGAATGCCCCTTGAATCCGCTTTTATTTGGACTTCAGGTGCCTGATACAATTCCTCCGGTAATCAAGGCTTTAAGAATCATCCCGTTGGATAAAAGCAGTTTGATTAACGGAAAGAACCAGGCTCTCCGAATTCCGATACAACCAGGTTCGCCAACAAGTAGGTTGAAAGAAGTAATCTATAAATCTTCAATTGGACGCATTAAACTTTCTGGAAGGTTCGGGATAGAAGTGGAAGTATCGGACAAAGTAAATTCGGGAACAGGAAACAATCAGGTATATTCCCTTAGCTTAAAACAAAACGATAATTTAATCTATCAATTTAAAATGGATCGCATCTGTTTTGAGGAAAACCGGTATGTGAATTCTCATATCAATTTTTCAGAAAAGAAAAAAAACGGTACGACATTTCAACGCTGTTACCTTCAGAAAAACAACCTGTGCCGGATTTATGAACGGACCTTAGCTGGGAATGACGGAACAATTGAAATATCCCCCGATGCCCTCACTATGAATGGCACGTTATTACTGCGAGCCTGTGATTTTGCCGGAAATTGTGCTATAGTAAGTCAAGCATTCCAATTTGAAACTTCGCTTCCAGAGTCCTCCCCTGACCAACCCCTCCACTCGTTTAAAGACAGTATATCGGAAAATGATACGGATTACCGCGTTCTTATTCCTCCCAATTCACTTTATGAAGATGCGGCGTTTCATTCGGCCAAAGATAAAACCAAGCCCTCCTGGGCACTTGGACCAGTTGTTGATATTATGGACGAATATACCCCTCTTCAGAATTCTATGAATTTAAGTTTGAAGACCAATAATCTGGATCCTGCCATTGCTATTCATTCCGGCATTGTTAAGGTTGAGAAAAGCGGCAAACTGAGCTGGATTGGTGGAACCTGGAGTGAAGGCTGGATTCGGGGCGATACCAAGGATTTTGGAAAATACAGCGTGGCAAGCGACCGTGTCCCTCCTGTATTAACTGTACAATATCCGGTTTCCAATGCAGGCGTACCGGTGAAAATTGGCCGAGGTGCTATAATCCGACTGCAAATAAGCGATAACCTGAGCGGGGTAAATACCTACGATGCATTTATTGATGGACGGTGGGTATTGATGGAATATGAACCGAAGCAAAACCTTCTGACTTTGGATCCACGCGACGGAGGTGCTGCTTCGGGGTTGCATTCACTGGAAGTAAAAGCAACGGATATGGCTGGAAATACAACTTTGCTGAAAATGAACTTCGAACTTCCATGAACGAATTCCTAAGAAAGGCAATTTATAAGATACGACAATACCTGGATCAGTTCTTCGGAACCCTAGTTGACTTTCTGCAGAAAATTCGTCTGATAAAACGTTTTACCGCCTTTAGAATCACTCCCATAGGACCTGTAGTGCAGGTAAATCATCCTTATCCTGCCAATTACCGAGAAGAAGACCAGGTCTTTTTTCAAACATGGAAAAAATACGAAACGCTGTCACTAGAAATATATTCTGTAAAAGATGTACGGGTTACAACAGAAGGTGCCGTTTTAAAAGGTATCCTTCCTTTCATCCCTGCTCTTCCCCATCCCGTTTTCCGGTTTAAGTTCGGACTCCTTTACAACCTGCTTACCCGGATCCGCTATAGGAAACTGGCAGCTCCCGATACCAAGTATTTGCTGGTATATGATTTCTGGTCTAAAGCCAACTACTACCACTGGTGTATTGATTCCCTGTGCCGCCTCTGGATGTCTCATGAATTCCTGAAGGGAGAACGGGTCCTTTTGCTTCCCGACAAGCCGCCCTCCTATATTGCTGATTCTATAAAAGCTTTTGGCATCACTCGTATAGAATACATTCCTCCTTTTAGCCTGCTGGAGGTACGGCAGGTGGAGGTGATGAATTATGCGGCAGGCAGCGGTCGTCATCACCCGGAAATTCTTAATAAGGTGAGGGAGTTTTTTGTTCGTCCATTTCGCGTCAACGAGGATATTCTGAAACGAAAAATATATGTCAGTCGCGGAAAGCAATCTTCCCGCAGAGTATACAATGAGACAGAACTGATCGGACTGCTGCAACAATACGGTTTTGAGATTCATTATTTTGAAGGAATGAATTTGCACGAACAGATCGCACTCATGCAAGAGACTGCTGTTTTCATTAGCAGTCACGGTGCCAACATGACCAACTGCCTCTTCTTACCTGAAAAGGCAAAGGTGCTGGAGCTGATCAATAACCGCAAACCCAACTTTTGCTATTGGTCGGTTTGCGCATCCATCGGCATACCTTATTATTACCAATTATGTGTGTTGGCAGAATCAGACCATATCATTGTAGATTTGGAAGAACTCCGGAAAAACTTAATTCTGCTCGAAGAAGAAGCCTCCGTGTAGACTTGCAAAAAATTTCTTTCTAAATAATCCCCAGCGATTGGAACCGTTGCTGAAGAATTTCGTCGGCATTTCCCCCCAGCCAGTCACGTATCACATCTGCATATACGTTCCGGAAATCGATTTTGTATTTCAGGTCTCCTTCATCCAAATCCTGCAGATCAGGGGCTTCGTTGTATACCCCGCTCTTTTTCAGTTGTCCGCCGAAGAGAAATAAATTATTGGCCGTGCCATGGTCGGTTCCATTACTTGCGTTTTGAGCCACCCTCCTGCCAAACTCAGAAAAGGTAAGAACGAGGGTATCGTCCAGTTTCCCTCCCGTCTTCAGATCTGCCAGGAACGCACTTACACCCTCAGACCACTCTTTCAATAGACGATCCTGAGTGCTTTTCTGCCCTACGTGCGTATCGAATCCGGAAAGAGATACGTAGTAAACACGGGTACTTAACCCACTTTGAATAAACTTAGAAATCATCTTTAGTTGCTTGGAGAAGCCCGTATCCGGATAAGTCCCCTTCACATCAAATGTGCGGGACGTTTCCTGAATATAGGCTGCGCTGGAATAGGTCTCCGTCATCGTTTTGTAGAGGTACCCCATATTATCTTCATGTAGCATTTCCGGCCCAATAGCATCCGACAAACCTTTAAAAAAAGGTTCCCGCGTTTCCCGGTAGAGCATGGCGGGGTCTTTTACAGCAATCCCTTTTTGTTGAATGCCTTTCATAGCCAATGAAAGCGTATCATCAACCTCGAGTGCTTGATAGGGCTTGCCTCCTGCTTTGCAGTTGGAATCCAGGTAACGGCCAATCCAACCTGTCTGCACATAAGCTTCTGCGCTGCTGGCACTCTGCCAGATATCCATGGATCGAAAATGAGACCTATCCGGATTGGGATAACCCACATTGTTTAATACCCCCATCCATCCCTGGTCATACACTCCTTTGAGTGCCTGCATCGCCGGGTTCATTCCCAGTTGATCGTTCAGCCGTATCACACCTTCTTTTGGAACAGCGATCGATTGACGATTCGAATAATAAATATCGTTTTCATAGGGAACAAGCGTATTCAGGCCATCATTCCCTCCTGAAAGCTGAATAATCACCAACACTTTGTTCCCTGCAGGAAGAGCTCCCGGCCGTTCAAAGGCTTTCAGGAAAGAAGGTATGCATAAAGCCCCTGTTGCCAGTGAGGAGTTTCGAATAAAATCACGTCGGTTCATTAGCTGCTCGATGAAATGGTTAAACACTTTATCCCAATTGGAACTCAGGAGTAGACAGTAACTCCATGATAAATTCCCGGTGGTTACCCGCTGTAAGCACCTGCATATTCTTCATTAACGCTGCACTCGGCTCCGGAACTAGTATCCTTGTGATCAATGCATTCTGTGAAATCTCAGGAGGCAACGTTGCAAGCAAAGCACTCCAGTCGGCACGGGTATCAAATTTCTTTTTTTGTTTAGAGGGTTCCTTGGCAGTTGTCATTGCAGGACCGTTGTCTCCGCTCTGAATTGGTCGCCCATCGAGTAAGTCGTCCTTCGGTACCATTTCAATTAGTCCATGATTCAGTATAACAGCTGGAAGCTTCAGACGGAACATGAGAGAAGAACTGTCTATCCAGCTTTTGCCTCCTGCCCAACCGCTTACATTAGGCGGATAAAAGACCGCCTGACCCAATGCTCGTTGAAAAAGCAGCAATCCTTCCTTATGCTCATAAGTAACAGGGATAAGACGATGGATACTAACCAACAGATCAATTGGAGACTTGATCAGTACGCCGATATTTTCCGTATCATAAAACCAATCCGAAGAAAAAATAGTATGCATTAACAGATCAATCCGGTAATCCGATTTATAAAACTCCGCTGCCAAAGCCCGTACCCGTTCTTCATTGATCCTGTCATTTACAAAGAAACGGTATATTTTACACGTAATATAGAGAGCGGTTTCTTCTCTTTCCAAAAGCAGGTTGACGATATCTTCTCCCTGAAAATTACCCGTTTTACCAAATACTGTTTTTTCTCCGCTGTCATGCTGCTTTTCCCTAAATACAAAAGCTCCGGTTGATTGTTCGTATCCCCAGCCGGTAAATGCCCTGGCGGCTTCCTTGACGTCGGATTCAGTATAGTTCCCACGACCCAATGTAAACAGCTCCATCACTTCTCTCGCAAAATTTTCGTTAGGATGTTGCTTCCTGTTTTGCTGATTATTCAGGAACTGAAGCATTGCCGCGCTCTTGGATACCGCCAGCAGCAGTTCACGAAAGCTTCCAAGTGCATTACGACGGTGGATATTGTTTAGTTCCTGCAAGGCATAGGGCGCTTCGAGCCTGCAGGCAAAATGTCCATGCCAGAAAAAGGTCATCCGTTCACGTAATCTTGCCTGGTCAGTACCAAGCTTTTCCACCCATGCCCTGTTAAGTTCTTGCAAGGAGGCTCTTTTTTCAGCTCTGAGTTGTTTCCGTTCAGCATCTGTCAGTTTTTTTTTGTCTTGCGCCATCCGCTCGTCCTCTTGCTGCAGTAGCACGGAATCCAACGCTGTATAGCTTTCCGATTCTGAAAACAAATCATTCACAGCCTCCTGGCAGCTTTGATTGCCGCGTTTCTCTTGCTCTGCGTAAGAAATGCCGAAAGCTGCCCGGGAAAAGAGGTGCTGCTTTTTCTTTTGAAGGGTGATATGTTGCATGGAAACCCGCTTTGTGATTATGACTCGGATGATTCTGGAAGGTTTAGTACAATAAAATGGACTTTTTTCTGTTAATGATATGTTCCGAGCCTGATCAGGATACATCTTAGCCACTATCTAGGCGACAGATTTTTGTATCTTTGACAAAAGAAGCATTCATGAAAACACGTTTATTCTTATTCTTATTTGCACTTGTTATACTTCCTTGCGCTATTTATTCCCAGTCAAAGAGCCGGGTGGCGGAAAAATCAAAAAACAAGGAACGCCCTCTCATCCAATTTTCAGGGGTAGTTGTAGAAAGTGACAGTCTCCGTCCCATTTCTAATACCAGCATTTTTGCCAAGAACACTTATCACGGAACGATGAGTGATATTTTCGGCTATTTTTCTTTTGTTGCACAAGTGGGTGACACAATCGAATTCTCAGCACTCGGTTTCAAGAAACACGCATTTACAATACCCGACACACTGCATTCCACCAAATACTCCCTTATTCAGATGATGCGCAGGGATACTTTCCTTTTGAAGGACATTGTTATTTTTGCCTGGCCCAGCATTCCTCAGTTCCGAAAAGCGTTTGTAGAAACCCCTATCCCGGATACCGATCTCGACAGGGCCCGCCGAAACCTGGATGCTTCTCAAATGGCAGCCCGGGCAGCGGCTATGCCTAACGATGCCAGCATGAACTACAAAACGGCCATGCAGCAGCAATATAGCCGGTTATACTATGCCGGACAGCTTCCTCCCAACAACCTGCTTAACCCAATTGCCTGGTACAAATTTGTTGAAGCCTGGAAAAGGGGTGACTTTAAAAACAAACCCTCCACTCCTGCCACACAGGACCCCGGTCTCGATCATTAATCAGTCCAGAAAGGCCTTATGCTAATTTGCCTCTTTCTATGAATATTGCACGGTCTTTCTTTTTTCTGGTAACCATACTGTTCTGCTCATTCAGGACCAACGCCCAATCGACAGCTACTATTACCGGAAAAGTAACGGATGCAAATGGTGTTGTCGTGGAAGAGGTACTGGTAACTTACATAGGATCCACTCACGAACCCAGTACAACCGATAAATACGGAAGATTTGAAATTACAATTCCTGCCGGGAAACAGGTGACGCTTATTTTCTCTAACCTCACAAAAGGCTACCGCAAAAAAGAGGAACCTGTACTCCTCGCTCCTGGAGAGAAAAAAGAACTGAGCATTTCCATGGAGTTGAATACCATCCACGATGTGGAAATCATTCAAAAAACAGACAGGACCGATTTTATGGAACGGATGAATCCATTGATTTTTTCCTCTCTGCCCAGCGCTAGTGGCGACTTTAACACCATTCTCAAGTTTGCAGGTGCAGTTAATAATGATGAGCTCAGCTCCCAATATTCAGTACGCGGTGGTAGTTTTGATGAAAATCTCGTATATGTCAATGATGTGGAAGTCTACCGTCCATTTCTGACCCGGTCGGGGCAGAGTGAGGGGTTGAGTTTTGTCAACCCCGACATGGTCTCTTCCGTTCTTTTTTCTTCGGGGGGATGGGACGCCAAGTATGGAGACAAGATGTCATCCGTGCTGGATGTACAGTACCGCCGTCCTCAGGAAACCCGAGCCACCGTCTCCGGTAGCCTGCTGGGTGGAAGTGCGGAAGTTGAAGGCATTTCGAAAGACCTGAGGTTTACTTATATGGTGGGGATGCGTTATAAGTCAAACACCTATCTCCTTAACACCCTCGATACAAAAGGTGACTACAAGCCACGTTTCGGTGATGCCCAGCTGTATATGACGTATGACCTGAATGAAACCTGGCAACTCGGTCTCCTCGGAAACCTGGCAGCCAATCAGTACCTGGAAATTCCACAGGACAGAAACACCGAATTCGGAACCCTCAATGAAGCCAAGCAACTCACCATTTATTTTGACGGGCGCGATGTCAGTAATTACCAAACTGATTTCGGCGCACTGACGCTCACGCATCGTAAAATAGTAGACGACAGGGAACGTCTGAAATTGAAATTCATCGCATCGGTGTTCCGCTCCAATGAAAGTGAAACGGAAGATATCCAAGGGCAGTATTTTATCAACGATCTGCAGACCGACTTTGGAAAACCAAATTTCGGGCAGGTAATCGCGAACCGAGGAGTAGGTACTTTTCTCGATCACACACGAAACTATCTCGACGCCACGGTTGCCAACATCGAACACAAAGGCTGGCTGACGAAGAACCGATTTCTTAATCTCAGCTGGGGAGCCCGTTACCAGGTGGAAGTGGTGCATAACCAGCTCAACGAGTGGAAAATGATTGACTCCGCTGGTTATACATTGCCTTATAACCCAACAACCACGCTGCAACTTCTCGATACAGTTAAATCTCAGAACCAGCTTATTTCCGAACGGATATCCGGCTATGTGCAAAACTCAATACATTATAAGCTCGCTGACACCTCTCTCTTTACTGCTACCGTGGGCATACGCGCAAATTATTGGTCAGCCAATATGCAAACGGTATTCAGTCCCCGTGCATCCCTGGCCTGGAAGCCTCACTGGAAAAAAGACATCATCTTCCGGGCTGCTGCCGGATATTATTATCAACCTCCTTTCTTCCGGGAACTAATCGATCTGAGCGGCAACCTGCATACCGATGTAAAAGCCCAGCAGAGTATTCATTATGTGGCCGGATACGACCAGCAGTTTAAAATGTGGAACAGACCTTTCAAAGCGAGCGTGGAAGCCTATTACAAAGAGCTTAATGATATAAATCCTTACAATATCGATGATGTACATATTCAATACCTAGCCAACAATAATGGCAAAGGTTATGCTACCGGGCTGGATTTGAAACTGAACGGGGAATTTATCAAAGGCACCGAATCTTGGCTCAATATTGGTTTTCTGAGAGCGAGGGAAAAAATAGCTCAGTCTGACTATTACACCTATTACAACAGCGACGGTCAGCAGATTATCCAAGGGTATACCTTTAATTCCAAACCGGTAGACAGTGTCAAGCATACACCCGGTTATATACCACTGCCAACCGACCAACTGATGACCTTCCAACTTTTTTTTCAGGATGAGTTGCCCCGGTTTCCGGATGCCAAAATGCATCTGAGTTTGCTTTTCGGCACGCCCTTGCCATTCGGCCCACCGGATGCAGCCAAATACAAAGACACCTTACGCATGCCTTCTTACCGCAGGGTAGATATCGGATTCTCCTATCAGCTTATCAAAGAGCAGAAACCTTTGCGCAAAAGCAACCCGTTTCATTACCTGAAATCGGCCTGGGTGGGATTGGAAGTCTTCAACCTGTTGGATACAGAAAACACAATCTCCTATCTGTGGATCAAGGATGTTACCAACCGCCAATATGCCGTTCCGAATTACCTCACAGGCCGGACAATAAGTCTCCGGTTGGTGTTGAAAGTGTAAGGACCTAGTGGCTGTTCTCCAGGCGGTCAATCAACTGACGGATTTCTTCAGGAACAGGCTTCTTTTTGTTTACATTAAAGTCATAAAGCACCACCACATCTTTCCCTTCCGCACAAATGTCCTGCTGTTCATTCAGAATACGGTGCAGAATTGTAAAGCTGGATTCTCCAATGCTGTCAATACCAGATTCTACGCTGATCGTTCCCGGGTAATGCAAAGGACGACGAAAATCAATTCCTGAACTGGCCAGTATTGGGCCAATACGGATTTCTGAAAACTGCTTGCTCAACCCTAATTTCTCCCAGTAATTGACGCGGGCAGCTTGGATATATTTGAAATAAGCTACATTATTGATATGACCGTACAGGTCCATTTCACTCCAGTCAAGGCGCAGCGTAAGTTTAAGAGGATAGTTGGTCATGGGCTAGTCGTTTTTCAGCAGAGGACAAAGATAACAGTTCACGTTCATTCCGGCAGTGATTCCCGTATGGAGCTTGACCGGAAATAGCTAAGTTTGTCATCTATCTGATGTATTATGAGCTTTACCGTGTATCGTTCTTCCGCAGGTTCAGGTAAAACCTTTACGTTGGTAAAGGAGTACCTGAAGATTGCCTTGACTGATACCCAGGATCCGCCTAAAGCCTTCCGCCGTATTCTGGCCATCACTTTTACCAACAAGGCTGCTGCGGAAATGAAAGACCGCATCATCCGGGCATTGAAAGAGCTGAGTGCTGCTGATCACAGTCTCTTATCCTCCGGAGCCTCTACCCTCCTCGCTACTCTTATCAGGGAAACCGGATTCAGCCCGGATGTGCTGCGTGAGAGAGCAGCATCAGTCCTTCAAGCCATCCTGCACAACTATTCCGATTTTGCCATTGGCACCATTGACAGCTTTGTACATAAGGTGGTTCGTAGTTTTTCATTCGATCTGAAGCTCCCCGTTCACTTTGAAATTGAGCTTGATGCCTCTCGTCTCCTTGCCCAGACTGTGGATATTCTCTTGTCACAGATAGGGGAAGAAGAAGACCTTACTAATATCCTCCTTGAGTTTAGCGAGCATAAGGCAGAGGAAGAAAAGAGCTGGCACATTGAGTCAGACCTGAATCAACTGGCTGGAGAGCTGCTGAAAGAAGAAGGAGCCTCTCATCTGGCTTTGCTCAAAGGACTGGCAATTCCCGATTTTCAACGTATCAGTAAACAATTAAAAAAAAGCATCCGAGCTTTTGAAGAGGAGCTGCAGACGAAAGGGAAAGAAGGGTTGCAGCTCATTCAATCACGTCACCTGGAGCACGCCGTATTTTATCAGAAGGGAAAAGGCATACGGAAATATTTCGAGGACCTGGCTTCCGGGCGAAAAGACGACCTGATGAAGAAGGGCTACGCTGCAAAGACAGTGGAAGAGGACAAATGGATGAGTAAAGAGGCCAGCTCATCAGATATTGCAGCGATTGATTCCATCAAGGCACGTCTGACCGAACTTTATTATAACATTCAGGAGATTCTGGAAAAATCTTTTTCCCGCTACCAGTTATACAAGCTGCTTCAAAGTCGCATTTATTCACTGGCTGTTTTGAATGAGATGGAGAAGGTACTGGATACCTATAAAAAAGAAAATGCGGTTCTACATATTTCGGAATTTAACAAACTAATTGCCGAGATTGTATTTCAGGAGCCCGTACCATTTATATATGAGCGTTTAGGGGAGCGATATGTGAATTATCTTATCGATGAGTTTCAGGATACCAGTATCCTGCAATGGCAAAACCTGCTCCCTCTGGTAGACAATGCCTTATCGGAAGATCAGTTTACCATGGTGGTAGGCGACGGAAAGCAGGCTATCTACCGGTGGAGAGGCGGGGATGTTGAACAATTTGCCAATCTCCCGGGTATCGCTGGTTTTGATGACAATCAGGTGGTCCGTGAGCGGGCTGATTCCCTCCAGCGTCATTACAAGCCCGAGTTTCTCGGAAGCAATTTCCGGAGCAAGATGGAAATTATTGAATTCAACAATGCTTTATACCGTTTTTTGTCTGCTTCTCTACCGGATAATTACAGGCGGATCTACGACAAGCTGGAACAACTGGGAAACCGGGACAATACAGGAGGATTAGTCAGCATTGAATTTGCTTCCGGAGAAAAATCAGACCGTTTGGCTGAACGGGAAAACCGAATCAAGTCATTGATCCGTACTTTGAGGACGGAAGGTTTCGCATACGGAGATATCGCTATCTTATGCAGAGCCAATAAAGAGGGTAATGAGCTTGCCAATGCATTGATCAATGATCATATCCCGGTACTCTCAAACGACTCGTTATTGCTCCGTCACTCACCCGAAGTCAATTTTCTGGCAGCCTGCATGAACAGTCTCCACAATCCCCAGGATGAGATTTCCCGGGCGGAGATGATTCGTTACCTTTCTTCCGGCTCAGACGCGGCTCATTTGCAGCGTGACCTGGGCCTTGCCAGCAGTACAGCTGCTTTCCGGAAGTGGATGGAGGAAAAGAATTTCGCCTATAGGCCCGGCCTGCTTCTTAAACTTCCGCTTTATCCTCTTGCCGAAGAGTTACTTCGCATATTCCGCCTGAACAGCCGACCCGATCCTTACCTGATTTTTTTCCTGGATGAGATCTTGTCTTTCAGTAATTCCCGGGACAACAGTCTGGGTAGCTGGCTGCGTCATTGGGAAGACCGACGCGAAAAGGCTTCTGCCACGGTTCCTGATGGAATGGATGCAGTCAATATACTGACCATCCACCGTTCCAAGGGACTCGAGTACCCGGTTGTCATTCTTCCGCTGGGAGACAGTGCCCCCAAAGCCGGAAAAGACATGTTTTGGGTAGACCTGGAAGAAACGGATCTGGAGGGACTCCCAGCCGGAATTGTTCCAAACCAAAAAAGCTTGTTGGATACCCGCTTTGCCGGTTTGCATGAGGAAGAAATACACCGCACCCGCCTCGATAACCTTAATCTACTGTATGTAGCTACCACACGTCCGGAAGAGCGTTTGTATATACTGGCAGGAAAACAGCCAGAGAAAGCAGGAACATCCGGCAATTTCACGGAATTGATTTCCGGATTTGTAGAACAGACAGGTATGATTGCAGATGCGGATGGACGCTTTGTGATCGGAGAAGGCAAGCCTGTGATACCCGCCACCCTGCTTTCACGAGCTCCTTCCGATAACCTGAAGGAGTTTATCACAACCGACTGGACCGAGAAAATCCGTATCCGCTCCGCCTCCCGGGAAATCTGGAGCGAGCAGCAGCTTCAAAAGCAGGATACCGGTTTGGTGCTGCACGCCGTGTTGGCCAGGATCCATACCTATGAAGACTTGGATGCTGCACTCTTTGAAGTAAATATGGAAGGATTATTGGACACCGAAGAATCAGCTGCTGTCAGGAATCTCTTGCTGGATCTGATGAACCACCCTCAGCTGAAACCCTTTTTCGAGCCCGGAATAACTGTTAAAAACGAAGCCGAGATTTTGCTATCTGACGGCACCGCATTTCGGCCAGACCGTATTGTTTACCTGCCCGGACGAACAGTTATTCTGGATTATAAAACCGGGAAAGAAGCATCTGCTCATCACGAACAAGTTGAAAACTACGCAATGCTTCTTAAGCAAATGGGAGAAACGTCTGTGGAGAAATACCTGGTTTATACCGATGAACTGAGGGTTGTAACTGTTTAATCGAGAAATCTGCGCATCAATGGTGCGCTGCTCAGGCTGGTGACAAGTGCCATAATGATAAGAGCAACAAATACGGGTGCGGCGATCAGGCCGGCATTCAAAGCCAACGTACCGAGAATAATTTCCATTGCACCGCGCGCGTTCATCCCAAATCCAACCACCAATGCTTCCCTCCTCTTTAATCCGCCCCAATATGCACCCAGGCTTGCTCCGGTCACTTTTCCGATAAATGCAAGCACAAGTACGATTGCCACAATCACTACATTGAAATTAGTAATGAAGTTGACTTTGAGACCGATGGATACGAAAAACAAGGGAGCAAAGAAATTGGTTACGAACTGGTGTATTATTTCCCTTGCTTTCTCATGCAACTGAACAGAATCTCCTATAGCAATACCGGCAATAAATGCTCCCAGTATCGCGTGCAGGTTGATGGACTCTGTAAATGCAGCACATGCAAGGCAAACACCTAAAGAAATGGATAGCACCCCTCCCGGCCAGCTGAGTTTGGTTTGTACCCAGGGTAATGCTTTATCAATGATGCGTTTGCCGATGGTGAGCATAAAAATTCCAAAACCGAGGATACACAGGATCGTATAACCGAGACTCATACCACCCTCTCCCGTATGTACACGCATGCTGAGGATGAAGGAAAAGAGCAGCCATCCGAACAGGTCGTTCACCATGGCCGAAGCAATGATGATCATCCCCAGATTGGTTTTAAATAAATTCATATCCATCAGAATACGGGCGATGACAGGCAAAGCAGAGATGGAAAGGGCCGTACCCAGGAAAAGGGAAAACAGCAGGTGCGATTCCGAATCGGGAGAAATACCAAACAGAGATGGAAAATACCAGGCTACTGCAAACCCGGTAAAGAAAGGGATAACCATGCTTGACACACTCGTATAGATGGCTACTTTGCCTTGTTTCAGCACCAAGGGCAGTTGTACTTCCATTCCTGCAACAAAAAGGAGCATGACCACACTCAAACTGAAAAGACCATCAAAAGCATAGGTGACATTGCCGCTGCGGGGGAACAACCAGGTAAAAATTTCAGGAGAGATCATTCCGAGAACTGTTGGCCCCAGTACAATACCCACCAGCAGTTCGCCCATCACAACCGGCAGCTTAAGGCGCTTGCCCAGTTCACCGGCTATCCGGGAAAAGAGCAGCATCACACTGATGGCTAGCAGGAATGCAATTAACTCATGATGGGTAAGTCGGGTCATACTAATGTGGACGGGAATGAACAATCATCAGATTACAAGGCAAATCGGCAAGAATATATTCAATGTCATGCGTAAAAATTCTGTCGAAAAAACCCATTTGTGTATCCGGCGAGTTTAAGATCAGCAGGTCGGCTTTTTTGTCACGAGCATATTTGCTGATTGCATATCCTTGTTTTCCGCGAACCACTTTCTCAATTAAACGAATCCCGTCTTTGTCACACTTTTCAGTGACTGAATGAAGCTCCTGCTCATCTGCCTCGGCCAGATTTTTACGAAGGCGGCTGGCTTCCGGTGCGGTACTGTCTTCCGCCATAGTCATGGCCAGTCCGGGAACATGCACTTCTTTGACGATGCTGATCTCTTTTACATGAAAATGCTTGGCCAGGTACACAGCGGTATTGATCGTATGGATGGTCTTTACATGGTCTTCTCCGCTCACAACGAAGCGTTTTATTTTGGATGTGCCTTCGGCAGGATTGGTGAGTAATAACACCGAGCATTTTGCTCTCCGGCTAATCTTACGGGCAACCGAGCCAATATAGAATTTCAGCAAATTCTCCTTACTTAAGGCTCCCAGGATAAGCAGGTCCACCACATTCAGCTTACAAAGTCTTAAGATGGTCTCCACCGGCTCCCCATCCATCCAGTTGATCCGGCACTTTTTTTCATCGATGGCCAATTTGGTAAGCAATTTATCGAGCCGGGCTTCTTTCTCCGCCGTCTTTTCGCCCACATGAATAAGTAACAGGGAGGCGTGCAAATTTTCCGCAATCCATTTGGATTCAGCAAGTAAGGCTTCCAGGCGGGGTGAAAAACTGATTGCTACTGCAATTGTTTCAAAAGGAAAGGCTGGACGGCCTTTCAGTTTCGCTAAGTCGAATGGTTGCATTGAATTAGTTTGTTAAAGCACACAAAGTTAACCATTTAGACAGTTAGTTGTAAAGACCCTGAAAAATGAGCAACTTTGCACCCTGTAAAAACGAAGCATCTTCACACACACTAATCACACACCCTGATGCCAATACTTATTTTCTTTATTTGCCATTGGTTTATTTCTTTGTTCTTTCAAACCTTTTTTCTGCATCGTTATGCATCCCATAAGATGTTTTCGATGAGCAAAGGTTGGGAAAAGACTTTTTACTTTCTAACCTTCTTCACGCAAGGCACGTCCTTTCTGAATCCCCGGGCTTATGCCATCATGCACCGGATGCACCACGCCTACAGCGATACAGAAAAAGATCCCCATTCTCCCTGGTTCTTTAAAGACGTATGGGGTCTGATGGTAAAGACCAAGGACATTTATGTCCAGTACACCAAGTTCCGTGTGGAACCGGAGCCCGAGTTTCGTGACCGTTACCCTGCCTGGCCTTTGCTGGATAAGTTCAGTGACTCCTGGTTTACCCGAATCGCCTTTGCAATCGGATATACCCTGTTTTATATTCATTTTGCTACTCATTGGTGGATGTTCCTCCTGTTGCCTATTCATTGGTTTATGAGTCCGGTCCACGGAGCTATTGTCAACTGGTGCGGGCACAAATACGGATATCAGAATTTCGACAATGCAGACCATAGCAAAAACACCTTGCCTTTGGACTTCCTGATGCTGGGCGAACTTTTTCAAAACAACCACCACAAAAGTCCCAACTCTCCCAACTTCGCAAAAAGAAGGTTTGAGTTTGACCCCAGCTATCCTTTTATCAAGGGTTTGCATTATATTGGCGTAATCAAACTGAGGAAAGTCGTCTGATTTCCCTTCAGTACAACGCTAATCTGACCGGCATATGCATACGTCATTGTTGTTTCTGCTCGTAATCCTGAGTATCGTTTCCTGTTCCTTTGTCATGATGGCGGTATGGGCCTGGGCTTATCGGATTAAAAACGCCGGTGTGGTGGACATCTTCTGGTCCTTCAATTTCCCGCTCATAGCCATCATCCTTTACCTGCTCGGAGATGCTTATGCTCCCAGGAAGTTACTTATCTGTTCCATGGTAGTGATTTGGGGTATGAGGCTTGGAATATATTTACTCATCCGAGTTGGATCCCATTTGGCTGAAGAAGAAGGCCGCTACAAACAACTCCGAAAAGAGTGGGCCCCCAAGGCTGAAGCCAAATTCTTTGGTTTTTTCCAGATGCAGGCATTTTCCAATGTGTTTCTTTGTATACCGTTTTTCCTGATCTGCCTCAATACCACGCCCCAACTCTCTGCTCTGGAGTATGCCGCAACAGGTCTTTGGATAGTTTCTTTGCTGGGAGAAGCCATTGCCGATGCACAACTCAAGCAATTTAAAAAGGCCCCCAGCTCCAAAGGCAAGGTGTGTGACAAAGGGTTATGGAATTATTCCCGTCATCCGAACTACTTTTTTGAATGGATGATCTGGGTGTCTTATTTTCTCTTTGCCTGTGCATCCCCCTGGGGAGGAATTGCCGTTATCTGCCCCGCCATCATGCTCTTCCTGATCCTCAAAGTGACCGGCATCCCGATGACGGAAGAACAAAGCATTCGATCAAGAGGAGATGCCTACAGGGAATACCAACGGACAACCAGCGCATTTGTCCCCTGGTTTAAAAAAGGATAAACTATCCGTTTTCCGCATCTTAAAAACCGCTCTTTCACATTCTTCGTATATTCGGACAAACTAGAACAACTCATTCCATTCCTATAGCTGCTATGTGGTACGATGCACTTCTCGAAAAAAACCGGATCCCCGATTTCATACTCCGAAAAGGTATTCTCCAGCTGCTCTCTCAGCGATTAAAAGATGAAGACCAGGGAAGCCTGGAAGCGAACCAGGAACACCTCATGGCTCTGATCGAGGAGCTCCGATGCTCACCAATTGCCGTCAATACATCTGAGGCCAATCAACAACACTACGAAGTACCTACCGCATTTTATGAGTATTGTCTGGGAAAACACCTGAAATATTCCAGCGGGTATTGGAAAGAAGGAGTGACCGACCTGGATACATCCGAAAAAGACATGCTCGAACTCACCTGCCGGCGTGCAGATTTACAATCCGGTCAGGATGTTCTCGAGCTGGGGTGCGGATGGGGATCTTTATCGCTATTTATGGCAGCCCGGTTTCCTCAGAGCACCTTTACAGTTGTCTCTAACTCCCGTACACAGAAAGAACACATCGACGGACAAGCTGCAGCACGCAAACTCTCCAACCTCCTCGTCATCACAGCCGACATGAATACGTTTCAAACAGACAAGCGGTTCGACCGTGTTGTCTCAGTAGAGATGTTTGAGCACATGCGTAACTATGAGCTGCTGCTTCAAAAAATAGCCAGCTGGATGAAACCCGACGCCCGGCTCTTCGTCCATATATTCACGCATCGGACTTTGGCTTATAAGTTTGAGGTAAAAGAAGCAAACGATTGGATGAGTAAGTATTTTTTCAGCGGGGGAATTATGCCCAGCGATCACCTTTTATTGTACTTCAGTGATAACGTGTCTGTGGAAAAGCACTGGCATGTAAACGGTATGCATTACAGCAAAACGGCTGAGGCCTGGTTGCACAACATGGATGCACATCGAACAGAAATCATGCCCCAGTTTGAAAAAACATATGGAAAAGAAGCTGCACTCAAGTGGTGGGTATATTGGCGCATCTTTTTCATGGCATGCGCCGAATTATGGGGGTATAACAATGGTAATGAATGGATTGTAAGTCATTATTTATTCAAAAGGGTCGACTAGATTACCCTCCTTCCTCAACAACTTCCTATGCAAAAATTAGCTATCATCGGTACAGGTATTGCAGGGATGGGCTGTGCTCATTTGCTGCATAAAAAGTACGATGTCTGTCTCTATGAACAAAACGATTATATCGGAGGGCATACGAATACCGCAACAGTAGAGGAAGATGGAATTCCCGTTCATTTCGATACCGGCTTTATGGTTTTTAACCATGCCACCTATCCCCTGCTCACAGCACTTTTTGAAGAGATAAAGGCCCCCGTCAAAAAAACAAGCATGTCTTTCAGCGTGCAGCACTTGTCATCGGGATTGGAATACTGCGGTTCGGGCTTAAATGGTTTGTTTGCTCAGCGTAAAAACCTGTTTAATCCACGTTATATCCGCATGCTGATGGACATCAACCGGTTTAATAAAACGAGTGTCCGTATCCTCGACGACCCGGCATACGCCACCTATTCTCTCCGGGATTACATGAAAGCTTTTGGCTTCGGAAAGGACATGCTATGGAAATACCTTATTCCGATGAGTTCTGCGGTATGGTCCACTCCAATGGAGCGCATGCTTGACTTCCCCGCTGTGAGTCTCATCCGTTTTTTCAAGAACCATGGCTTCCTGGGATTGGATACGCAGCATCAGTGGTACACCCTCGAAAACGGAAGTCAATCCTACCGTGAACGGTTAATCCGCCCATTCAGAGAGAAGATTCGGGTAGGTTGCGGCGCACGTCACGTAAAGACGTCCGAAGGCAAGGTGGTAGTATCTGCGTCAGACGGAAGCCAGATAACCTATGACAAGGTAATTTTTGCCTGTCATGCCGATCAGACCCTGGCCTTGCTTGACCAGCCAACTGCTGAAGAAGCCGCCTTACTCTCCCCTTTCAAATACCAGGAAAATATCGCTACTCTTCATACCGATGAAGCGTTGATGCCCAAAACACGCAGCGCCTGGTCGAGCTGGAACTACCGCATTGGCGAACAGGAAGGCAAGCTTCAGCCAAGCACCATATATTGGATGAACAGCCTGCAAGGCCCGTTCGGGAAAACCAACTACTTTGTATCCATTGCCGATGGGGGTGCCGTTAATGAAAGCAAGGTGATCCGACGTATCCGCTATGAACACCCGCTGTTTGACGTACCAGCCATGCAAGCGCAGCAGGAGTTGCACCGGCTCAACCTGTCAGGCCCCTGCTACTATTGCGGAAGCTATTTTAAATATGGGTTTCATGAAGACGCGTTTGCCTCCGCGGTGAATTTATGCCGTAACTTGTAGCCGTATACAAACACCGTTGCCAGAGTCTTACTTTGATTTATCCTCATGAATAGTTGTCTCTACAAAGCACATGTGATGCACCACCGGCTGGAGCCTAAAAAACACAGCTTCAACTACCATGTGTATATGTTTTACCTGGACCTTGATGAAGTAGACCAACTGAGCTCCAGTCTGCGCTTCCTGAGCAGGAACCGATTCAATCTTTTCAATTTCAAAGACAACGAACACCTGCAGCTTCCCAGAAAAAACCCTGATCCTCGAAAAAACACCCGAGAGCACCTGCTCGCCTACCTTGCCGAAAACGGTGTTGCCTCCGGAGTTGGCCGCATCATGCTGCTCACCAACCTGAATACGCTTGGTTACAATTTCAATCCCGTTTCTTTCTATTTCTGTTACGACACAGCCGGCCTTCCACTCTGCTCGGTAGTGGAAATCCGCAACACCTTCGGGGAGATGAAACCTTATTTTCTGGGGAAAGAAACCTTTTCTGCAAACCGCTTTCACCTGAACACCACCAAGTTTTTCTACGTTTCTCCCTTTTTCGATCACGACACCCAGTTCGATTTCAACCTGCCCATACCCGGAGATAAGCTGCATATTAAGATTGACAATATGCAGGAGGGCAGAAAGATTTTTATCAGCACCCTTACCGGCACCCCTCAGCCGCTTACCGATGCCAAACTGTTGAAATTCTTCTTTTCCTTTCCCCTCATCACGCTGAAAGTCATTACACTCATCCACTGGAACGCGATGAAACTCTGGATAAAAAGAGTTCCTTACCGTAAAAAGAAAGATTTTCCCGAATTGCAGCAGGGTGTTTACAAAATGAATTCTGCGCAAAAGGAGAAGTAAGCGCTTTCTTACTACATTAGCTGACAAATCAAGTTATTCCTATGAATCCAACCCTGGTTTTTCCAATTTTCGTCCTGCTGTTGTTAGCACTCGTGCTCGTTAAATCATTCGTCACTGTTAATCAGGGCACCATTGCAGTCATCACTGTCTTCGGAAAATACCGAAGAGTCATGCTTCCGGGCCTGAACTTCAAGATTCCGTTTATCGAGGCCATCTACAAAAAGATATCCATCCAGAACCGCTCTGTCGAGCTGGAGTTTCAGGCCACGACCATCGACCAGGCCAATGTATATTTCAAAGCCATGCTGCTCTATTCCGTTCTTGACCAGAAGGAAGAGACCATGAAGAACGTAGCATTTAAATTTGTGGATGAAAAGAACCTCATGCAGGCGCTCATCCGCACGGTGGAAGGCAGTATCCGTTCCTTTGTGGCCACGCGCAAGCAGTCGGAAGTGCTTTCTCTACGACGTGACATTGTGGAATATGTTAAGGAGCAGATCGACAAGACGCTGGAGACCTGGGGCTACCACCTGCAGGACCTGCAGTTAAACGACATTACCTTCGACGAGGTGATCATGAAATCGATGAGCCAGGTAGTGGCTTCCAATAACCTGAAGGCTGCTGCCGAAAACGAAGGACAAGCCTTGCTGATCACTAAGACCAAGGCTGCCGAAGCAGAAGGGAATGCCATTAAGATTGCTGCTCAGGCCGAGCGGGAAGCCGCTCAGATGCGCGGACAAGGTGTCGCCCTCTTCCGCGAAGAAGTGGCCAAGGGGATGTCTCTTGCCGCTAAAGAAATGCAGCAGGCTAACCTGGATGCTTCCATGATCATGTTTTCCATGTGGACAGAAGCCATCAAGCATTTTTCCGAAAATGGAAAAGGCAATGTTATCTTCCTGGACGGCTCAGCCGAAGGAATGCAAAAATCAATGAACCAGCTGATGGCTATGAGCAAACTGAGCGAAGGAAAGAAATAGCTTTTCCGGCAATACACATTAGAGGGTCTCCGAAAGCAGACCCTCTTTTTATTTCCGGTAAATAGGAGGATATTGTATAAACGGAGACTTCAGGTAAGAATAAAGCAGTGGATTTAGGTCTTCAAATTCAATCTAAATAGCTAAATAACAATTACCTTTGGCCTTCTCAATGAAAAAGACAGGACTCGTGCTTTTATTTTTTTCTGCGGTACTGCTTGGCAGAGCCCAGGAAGCACCTGCGAAGACAGCCTCTAAAAAGCCAGCGCCGGCCTCTGTTGCCCCTTCGCACAAATACGAAAACAGTGAATTCGGACCGGGCCATAACCGCAGAAGGGCAAAAATGAGAAAAAGAAGCAGATACATTTAGAAGAGAAACAGAAACAACCTTCTGCCGTAAACGTTTATTATCTGAACGTTTATTATTTATAAATTTCTCCCTTGCTGGCTTTGAGGGTATTCATTAGCAGGGAAGCAATTGTCATAGGTCCTACCCCACCCGGGACAGGCGTAATAAAGGAGCATTTGGGAGCTACCTCGTCGAATTTCACATCACCCAGCAACTTCCAGCCGCTCTTGGTCTGATCCGATTTTATCCGGGTAATGCCTACATCTATCACCACCGCTCCTTCTTTCACCATATCAGCGGTGAGGAATTCGGCTTTTCCGAGTGCAGCGATAAGGATATCCGCTTGCAGGCAAATTTCTTTCAGATTACGGGTTTTGCTGTGTGTTAATGTCACCGTACAGTTCCCGGGATAGCCGTTGCGGCTCATCAGGATGCTCATCGGCGCCCCTACAATATTGCTACGGCCAATAACCACACAATGCTTTCCGGAAGTTTCTATCTGGTATCGTTCCAATAATTGCATGATCCCATAAGGAGTGGCGGAAACATAGGTAGGCATATTCAGCGCCATGCGCCCGACATTTACCGGATGAAAGCCATCCACATCTTTACGAGGGGAAATGCGTTCAATGACTTTCTGATCGGAGATGTGTTTGGGTAAGGGAAGCTGAACAATAAAACCATCTACAACAGGATCGTTGTTCAAGGCATCAATCTGCTCAAGCAAGGCTTTCTCGGTAATGCTGTCCGGAAAACGGAACAGGCTTGAACCAAATCCAACTTTCTCACAGGTCTTTACTTTAGACGCCACATAGGTCTCGCTCCCTCCGTCATTCCCCACAAGAATCGCTGCCAGGTGAGGTATTTTGCCTCCTGCAGCTTTGATCTTGTCGACTTCCAGCCGGATCTCTTCCTGGATGGTTTCGGATGTTTTTTTACCGTCTATAAGTGTCATCATTTTTCAATCAGTGCTACCTGCCCTGCTTGGGCATGTTACGCATCATCTTCATCATCTGGTCTTTGTTGCTCATCATCTTCATCATCTTGCGTGTATCTTCAAACTGCTTCATGAGCTTGTTCACTTCCTGGATATTGGTTCCACTGCCTTTGGCGATCCGTTGTTTCCGGTTGCCATTGATGGAGTCCGGATTTTCACGTTCGTAAGGAGTCATGGAATGAATGATGGCCTCTATACTCTTAAAAGCGTCTTCATTGATGTCCACATCTTTCAATGCTTTGCCTACACCGGGAATCATCCCTACCAGGTCTTTGATATTTCCCATTTTCTTGATCTGCTGGAGCTGGGAAAGGAAGTCATTGAAGGAAAACTGATTCTTCGCAATTTTTTTCTGAAGGCGTTTGGCTTCAACCTCGTCATATTGCTCCTGAGCGCGTTCCACCAGGGTAACCACGTCGCCCATGCCCAATATCCGGTCGGCCATACGTTCGGGATAGAAGACATCCAATGCCTCCATCTTCTCGCCGGTACCTACAAACTTAATTGGTTTGTTAACCACCGAACGTATCGAAAGTGCTGCCCCACCCCGTGTATCTCCATCCAGCTTGGTCAGGATGACCCCGTCAAAATCGAGCCGTTCATTAAATGTCTTGGCGGTATTCACGGCATCCTGGCCGGTCATCGCATCCACCACAAAAAGTATCTCGTCGGGATTGACTGCTTTTTTAACGGCAGCAATCTCGTTCATCATCTGCTCATCCACAGCCAGACGTCCGGCCGTATCGATAATCACTACACTGTTACCGTTGTCCTTGGCAAATTGAATACCCTTCTTGGCAATGGAAACGGCATCTTTATTTTCCCTGTCTGAAAACACATCTACACCTATTTGCTCTCCCAGCACATGAAGCTGATCTATCGCAGCCGGACGGTAAATGTCGCAAGCCACTAACAGGGGTTTCTTGCCTTTCTTTGTCTTCAGGTAATTACCCAGCTTACCGGTAAAGGTTGTTTTACCCGAACCCTGTAATCCGCTCATCAGAATTACAGTCGGGTTTCCGGTCAGTTTAATATCGCTTTTCTCCCCACCCATCAGCTTAGCCAGCTCTTCATGGGTGATCTTAATGAGCAATTGCCCGGGAGAGATAGCCGTCAACACATTCAAGCCAAGCGCTTTTTGCTTTACATCATCCGTAAATGTCTTGGCAACTTTAAAGTTTACGTCGGCATCCAGCAGTGCTTTACGCACCTCTTTGAGGGTTTCCGAAACGTTTACTTCGGTGATTTTACCTTGCCCTTTCAGGATCTTAAAGGCCCGGTCTAACTTGTCTGATAAATTCTCGAACATTGGATTTGGTATAAGGAAAGCAAAGTTAAAAAAAATGAATACGGTGCAGCCGATAATACATCCATTACATCTGTTCCGGCACCTCTATTCCCAACAAAGTCATAGACTGACGAACGATCCTTGCCACTGTCGCCGAAAGCTGCAGGCGAAACACTACAAAGTCTTTATTCTCGTCCTTAAGAACCGGCACCGTCTGAAAGAAGGTACTATATTCTTTGCAGAGCTCATATACATAGTTCGCTACTACACCGGGACTGTATTCTATCCCCGCCTGTCGGATCGCTTCAGGAAAGCGGTAAATGGACTTGATGAGTTCCTTTTCCACAGGTGCCAGAGTCAGCTTGGATGCATCTAACTCCTGCTCTTCCGGGCGTATCCCCCTGGCGTGTGCGTTCCTCAATAAAGAGCGGATACGGGCATGGGTATATTGTATAAAAGGGCCGGTATTGCCATTAAAATCAATCGATTCTTTTGGGTCAAAGACCATTCGCTTGCGTGGGTCAACCTTCAGGATAAAGTATTTAAGAGCGGCCATACCGATTTGCCGGTATAGGTTTTCAGCTTCTTCGACCGTAAAGTCCGATACTTTACCGAGTTCCAAAGTCATGCTTTTAGCTGTTTCAATCATCTCCGCCATCAGGTCATCTGCATCCACCACCGTTCCTTCCCTCGATTTCATTTTCCCTTCCGGGAGGTCCACCATACCATAGGAGAGGTGATAACAGTTCTTGGCTTGTTCATACCCAAGCTTCTGTAGGATCAGGAAAAGTACCTTGAAATGGTAGTCCTGTTCGTTCCCTACCGTGTATATCAGTTGGTTTAGCTGAGGATACTCCTTAAACCGTTGTGCAGCCGTCCCCACATCCTGAGTCATATATACCGAGGTCCCATCCGAGCGAAGCAGGATCTTGCGGTCCAGCCCATCCTTGGTCAGGTCAATCCATACCGATCCGTCATCCTGCTTCACAAACACACCCTTTTCAAGTCCTTCTGCTACAATCTTCTTACCTTGAAGATAGGTTTGTGACTCGAAGTACATCTTATCAAAGCTTACTCCAAGGTTAGAATAGGTACGTTCAAACCCAGAATAAACCCATTCATTCATCTGCTTCCAAAGAGCTATTGTAGCCGGCTCGCCGGCCTCCCAATCACGTAGCATGGCTTTAGCCTGCTTCATCAGAGGAGCTTGTTCTTTCGTATAATCCTGCAACTCATCGTTTGCCCGCTCTTTCTTCTTCTCAGACGCATTCAGGCAATTATCCAGTAGATTTTTTGCCTTTTCAAGCTCTTTTTCGCTCAAATTGGCAAAATCACCTGTTTTCCATGCGGTCTCTATTGCTTTCCATTGAGGAGCAAAGTGTTTTTCAAATTCCACATAGTATTTCCCAACCAGGTGGTCACCCTTCATACCCGAAGAAGCCGGAGTCTCACCATTTCCATAAAGCTTCCAGGCGAGCATGGACTTACAAATATGTATTCCGCGGTCGTTAACGAGGTTGGCTTTGACAACTGTATTTCCGTTCGCTTCCAGTATCAGGGATACAGAATACCCCAATAAGTTATTGCGGATATGACCGAGGTGAAGGGGTTTGTTGGTGTTAGGAGAAGAAAACTCCAGCATGACCGTACGGCCCGAACTGCCCGGAGCACATATACCATAATCCGCATCCTTCTCCACCGATTTCAGGAAATCTATCCAAAAGCGGGGAACGATTACCAGGTTCAGGAAGCCTTTGACAACATTAAAGTCTTCCACCAGATCCACATGTTCCTTCAGGTATTCACCCAACAGCCTGCCGGTTTCCTCCGGGGACTTGCGGGAAGCTTTTACATAAGGAAAGACGACCAACGTGATATCGCCTTTAAACTCATGGTTAGTTTTCTGAAAATCAATAGATTTACCATTAACATCTAAAGTAAACAAAGAAGATAAAGCGAGACTTATTTTTTCGGAAAGAAGATGTTCCAGTGTCATATAGTAATCGGTGTCATGCAGGTTAATACGTCAGGTGACTGACGACTTGTTGGAGAATTTCAAAGGTGTTTTCAGCCATCAGATTCTCTGTATCGAGGGTGGGATTGATTTCGCAAATCTCGAAACAGCAGACCTTGGCATTCTGTATCAGCCTGGCACAGAGGCTCCCCGCCTCTTTTTCAGTAATTCCGTTGCGAACGGGAGTGCCGGTTCCTTTGGAAATGGTGGAATCCATGCTGTCTACATCAAATGATATATAGATATGGGTACAGGCGCTGAGGTATAAAAGGGTTTCTTTTGCAATCATTTCCACCCCATTCCGTTTGATTTCCGGCACCCCGAATACCTTTACTTTGTCTTTCTTAAGCAGATAGCTTTCTTCGGGCTCCATATCCCGTAAACCTATGAAAACCAGGTCAGAATAGTTGATCTTGGGTTTGATTTCTCCCAGTCCCTTAAGTTTGTTCCAATACTCCACCGACTCTTTATCGGGGTGGTTTATGGCACATTCCTGGTTGTCTTCTGCAAGGGAGATAGAAAGGCTCATTCCATGCATATTACCGGAAGGCGTCGTATAGGGAGAGTGCAGATCGGCATGCGCATCAATCCAGATCACTCCCAGGCGCGATTCCGGGAAGGCTGTTTTAATACCGGCAATCGTTCCTGCCGCTGTACTATGGTCTCCGGCAAGCACAAAAGGGAAAATTTTCTTCTTGAGTAACCCGGATACTTCCTGACTCACCCGTTCACAAACTGTCAGTACCCCTGCCACCCTTTTGGCATAGGGATGCTTCGGAGCCTCAAAGAGGAGCTGATTTTCAGTCTTGATCTCTACCGAGGGAATGCGGGAAAAGAGGAAGTTACCCAGGTCAAGTGCGGCAGTCTTCAGGGCATCTACCCCCATACTTGCACCGCGTGTGCCAGCCCCTATTTCCGACTTAACTTCTACAAACTTAACATCAGCCACCGTATATTAATTTTAGGTTTAATTCAAAATCAATGATTCAAGTTAGTTACATTTGCATAATCAAACTAATCTAACTAACTCGGATAGGATAAAACGCCATGATGGAAAACAAATATTCCACGCTGATTGATCAGACATTCAACTTCCCACAGGAAGGATTTCATACAGCGGATGATGAGTTGTATTTCAACGATATACCGCTCATGCAAATCATTAAGCAATATGGCACACCCCTCAAAATCACCTATTTGCCAAAAATAAGCGCTCAGATTCAAAAAGCAAAGAAACTTTTCAATGTGGCGATGGCTAAAGCTGATTACAAAGGTACTTATACTTATTGTTACTGTACAAAAAGCTCCCATTTTTCTTTCATCGTAGAAGAGGTACTTAAGAACGATGTACACCTCGAAACCAGCTCGGCGTTTGATCTTCAGATCATCAAGGACCTGTATAAAAGAGGCAAGATGAATAAAGACCTGTTTATTGTTTGCAACGGGTTCAAGCAACAGTTGTATACAAATTATATCTGCGAACTGGCTAACGACGGCTTTAAGAATATCATGCCGGTTCTGGATAATATGAATGAGATTGACTTTTATAACAAAAACCTGAAGACCAAATGCAAATTGGGAATCCGCATTGCTTCAGAAGAAGAGCCTTCCTTTGAATTCTATACCTCCCGCCTGGGTATCCGTTACAAGGATATTGTGGATTTCTACAAGGAAAAAATTCAGAACAATCCCAAGTTTGAACTGAAGATGCTTCACTTCTTCATCAATACCGGTATCAAAGACTCTATTTATTACTGGACCGAATTGGCCAAGTGCCTGAATGTATACCTCGAGCTGAAGAAGATCTGTCCGACACTCGATTCCCTGAACGTTGGAGGGGGCATGCCTATCCGTACTTCCCTGGGGTTTGAATTCGATTATGAATACATCATCGAAGAGATCATTTCCCAGATCAAGAATTTTTGCGAGAACAACGAGATTGAAGAACCCAATATCTTTACCGAGTTTGGTTCTTTTACCGTAGGAGAGAGTGGTGCCGCCTTTTACAAAGTGACCGACTTAAAGTTACAGAACGACCGGGAGCTTTGGTATATGATTGACAGTTCCTTTATCACCACCTTACCCGATACCTGGGGCATCAACCAGCGCTTTATCCTGCTCGCAGTAAATCACTGGGACAAGGAATACCAGCGGGTTAACCTGGGAGGTACGACCTGCGACAGTTTGGACTATTATAACGCCGAAGCACATGCCAACCAGGTGTTTTTGCCAAAGATTGAACTCAAGACGAAAGACCCGCTCTATATCGGCTTCTTCCACACGGGAGCCTACCAGGAAAGTCTGGGTGGATATGGTGGTATTCAGCACTGCCTGGTTCCTGCACCCAAGCATGTCATCATCGACAGGGATGAAGAAGGGGAAATCGTAACCAAGCTCTTTGCCAAGGAGCAGAGCTATAAATCGATGTTGAAAACCCTGGGATATTAAGCGGATTTGGGGATTAGCGTGTACTGATATTGGAATTCTGTTAAAATTACCCTGATTTCAGGAATATTCTGTCCACTAATTTTGCATTTCTGCTTAAAAATTCAATATTTGCATCCTGGAAACCCCAACACTTTGCCAGGCAATCCAGATTAACAGATAATTATCGGTTACTCAAACAGTAAGTGCAGGGCTTTGCCCTGATCCAAGTTGAACTGAACCATATGAAGAATAGCCTTTCGGTTGTCACTATTTTATTTCTCCTTTCAGCTCTTCTTTTCTCCTGTGCCCCGGCAACAAACCCGAAATTTATCTCCGAAGGTATTATTGAATACAAAGCCACTCCGGTTGATCCTGACAATGCGATGGCGGCGCTTGCTCCAAGCAAAATGACCCTTAAGTTCAAGGATAATTTTGAAGAAGCGGAGATGACTGCTGGCATGGGGCTTTTTGCCACTTCTTTTATTTCCGATCCGGCAAAAAAACAATTTATCCAGCTTGTTAAACTGATCAATCAAAAGTTCGCACTTGTTATTGCAGGCGATTCGGTTAAAAAAGAAGTGGATTCCGATCCCAAACCGATAATTGAACCTACGAACGAAAAGAAAATAATTGCCGGTTATAACTGTGTCAAAGCAAAAGTGAGTTATGCAGATAAAAGCATACCGGGTTTTGATATCTGGTATACGAAGGAATTAAATATACAAAACCCTAACTGGAGCACGCCTTTTCACGACATTGATGGAGTTTTGCTGGAATATCAGTTAAAAAGATATGGTCTTGAACTGCGCTTTACCTGTACTTCTGTTTCCAAAGCAAGTGTCGACGAAAGCCTTTTCCAACTGCCTTCCGACTATAAGATTATTACAAGCAAGGAAATGGCAAAAAAATTCGAAGGGTTTTAATCTGAATAATCACCCTTTAAAATCCAAAAATCCTTAATCCCAAATCCTAAATCTTTTTCCCATGCAACATGCCTTTCGCTCACTGCTCCTTTGTGCCGTATTTCTTGGTACCTCTTTGCTTGCCAATGCACAAAAATCATTTGAAGGAACCATTGTTTACACCATCGATTTCAGCGGAGAAGGACTTCCTCCCGAAGCCAAGCAAATGATGGCTGGAAGCGAGATGAGTGTCGTCATGAAAGGAGATATGACCCGTACCGATTTACACATGGCCATGCAAAACACAACGGCCATTTCCGATGCCAAAGCCAAATCGAGCTATACCCTGATGGACATCATGGGTCAGAAATACAAAATCGTAAGCAAGGCAGACGACAAAAAACCCGATGTAAAGGTGAAAGAACTCACCGAAACCAAAGACATCGCCGGCTACAAATGCAAAAAGGCCGAACTCACCATTGAGGGACAAACCGAACCGGTAATCGTATACTACACCGATGAGATTGCCAATAACGGTTACAACTCCCAAATTAAAGGCATTAAAGGCTATCCCCTGCAGTTTGAAGTGAGCCAGGGAGGCATGAAAATTGCCTATTCTGCCAAGTCGGTGACAAAGGAAAAGATAGAAGACACCAAATTCGTAGTCGATTCCAAAGACTACAAAGAAGTGACCCAGGAAGATCTCCAGAAGATGATGAGCGGAGCCCACTAAAAAATTGAAAGATTTTGGGATTTAAGAATTTTCGGATTTTACTGGATCTTGTTTAAATTCGAAAATTCTTAAATTCTTAAATCCCAAAATTCTTCTCCAGACTGTTTTAAACATTGTTTAGTTTAAAACATTCCCTCCATGCCTCCTTTATTCATCTGGGCTTCCATTACTTTTGTTTGATTCTAACAACAGGTAATGGCCCGGAAAGACACGAATATTCCTCCTTTAAAAAACTCCCTCAGGGAAGAACCTGAACTTAATCCTGCAGAGGATAGTGAAGGCAAAGGCAAAGAGTCGGCGGAGAAATCGCGCCGTCGCTCAGAGCCGCGTGCAGCGGTTGATGGGGAAGCCCGTGCCAAAGAAGGAAAAGAAAACAAAGAGAAGAAGGACAAGAAAGAAGCTCCTCCCAAAGCCCCACGCAAGAATCCCCTCGCTCCTTTTATGGAGTATGTGAAGACCGATGAGCGCCTGCACAAGATTACCGGAGCTTTCCTGCTTTTTATCGTTACCCCCTATCTCGGAGTAGCATTTACCTCCTACCTCTTTACTTACCAGCATGATTATTACCTGGTACAATACGGAGGATCCCTTATTTTTCTGCAAAACACCGAAGTCAACAACCTCCTGGGTAAACTGGGTGCATTGCTTTCTCATGCCTTCCTCAACAGGGGATTTGGCCTTACCTCCTACCTTTTTGTATTTCTGGCATTTATTGCCGGTTTGCAAATCCTGTTCAAAATAGCATTCCTTCCCTTCTTAAAAGCACTTAAATTTTCGGCGGTATTACTCGTGCTGGGGTCGGTATTACTCGGGTATTTGTTTCCCGACAACCTTTTTGCTCCGGGTGGTGCATTCGGCTTTGAGGTCAGTACCTGGCTGAATGGGGTGCTTGGGAAAATCGGAACCGCCTTCCTGCTTATTTTCAGCACACTTACCTGGCTGATTGTTACAATCAACCTATCCTTCGACTGGTTCCGTAAACCGGTTGCGGCTCCGATGACAGAAGAGACAGCAGAAACACCTGTTCCCTTAAACACCCTGCGTGAAGATAAAGGTGCCGAATCCCTCATTCCTCATCCGGCGATGGAAGCCTCCAAGCATGATATTGAAGTGCAGGAAGAGGAAGAAGAGGACAAAGCCGTATTCTGGGAAGAGGAAGTAGTAGCCAAACCGGTGGCTGAAGTTCCTGTGAAGGAAGCGCTCGGAGAAACCATTACCATGGACGACAAATTCCAGGTAACCGTTAAACAGCGGGAAGAAACACTCAGTCCGGAAGAGATTGCCCAGCGTGATGCAGTCAAGGAATTCGGAGAGTATGATCCTACCCTGGAGTTGTCCTCCTACCAGTTCCCTCCCATCGACCTGCTCGAAAGCTATGGAGGCAGCAAGGAGATTTCGGTAAATACCGAAGAGCTCACAGCCAACAAAGACCGTATTCTTAAAACACTTGGTGATTATGGTATAGAGATCGATAAGATCAAAGCCACCATCGGACCTACCGTTACCTTGTATGAAATTATCCCTAAAGCGGGAGTACGTATTGCCAAGATCAAGAACCTGGAAGATGACATCGCTTTGAGTCTCTCTGCCCTCGGAATCCGTATCATCGCCCCTATTCCGGGCAAGGGAACAATCGGTATTGAAGTACCTAACCTGACTCCCGAAATGGTGCCTATGCGTACCATCCTGGCATCGGAGAAATTCCAGAACTCGAACATGGACCTGCCCGTTGCCCTTGGGAAAACCATTTCCAACGAGACCTTCATCACCGATCTGGCCAAGATGCCTCACTTACTCATGGCTGGTGCAACCGGACAGGGTAAGTCGGTAGGCCTGAATGCCCTGCTGGTATCCTTGCTTTATAAGAAGCATCCTTCCCAGATTAAATTTGTACTGGTTGACCCGAAGAAGGTAGAGCTTACCTTGTTCAACAAGATCGAACGTCACTTCCTGGCTGCCCTGCCCGACAGTGCCGAGCCCATCATCACCGATACCAAGAAGGTGGTGCACACGCTGAATTCCCTGTGCATCGAGATGGATAACCGCTACGATTTGCTGAAAGAAGCCCAGGTACGTAACATCAAGGAATACAATGCCAAATTTATACAACGCAAACTAAACCCGAACAACGGGCATAAGTTCCTTCCGTATATCGTTGTCGTAATCGACGAGTTTGCCGACCTGATCATGACAGCAGGCAAAGAGGTGGAAGCCCCAATTGCCCGTATTGCACAGCTTGCCCGGGCGGTGGGTATTCACTTAATTATTGCTACCCAACGTCCGTCCGTCAATATCATTACCGGAACCATCAAAGCCAATTTCCCGGCACGTATCGCATTCCGTGTAACTTCCAAGATCGACTCCCGCACCATTCTCGATGCCGGCGGTGCCGAGCAACTTATCGGACGGGGAGACATGCTGCTGAGCACAGGCAACGACCTGATCCGGCTGCAATGTGCTTTTGTAGATACTCCCGAAGTGGAACGAATCTGCGACTTCATCGGTTCTCAGCGCGCCTATCCGGATGTGTTCCGTCTGCCTGAATATGTGGACGAGAATGAAGAAGGTGGCAAGTCGTCCGACATTGATCCTTCCGAGCGCGACAGCATGTTTGCCGAAGCAGCTCAGATCGTGGTACAGCATCAGCAAGGTTCAGCCTCTTTGTTGCAGCGTAAACTGAAGCTGGGTTACAACCGGGCCGGACGTATTGTCGACCAGCTCGAATCTGCCGGAATCATCGGTAAGTTTGAAGGCAGCAAGGCCCGGGAAGTACTTATCAAAGACCTCGCTTCCCTGGATGCCATTATCAAGGGGAAAGCGGAGTAAGATTGAACCTCCATTCCTCCTTATTCTCCTGAATAACAGTCCTGTAATATTTTGGAACAGTTATTGGTTCTGCTCCTGGCAAGAGATCTCATTGCCTTAAATCCAATAATCAGTTATCTGTCTTATCTTTGTCGCATCAACCTTGAAAATCTGCATGCTATGCTGAATAAATCACTGCTTTTCATATCGCTCTTCCTTTTTTCAGGAACCCTGCTCTTTTCCCAGAAAGAAACCCAGGACGCAAAGGCCAAAACCATCCTGGATGAGCTAAGCACCAAAACGAAAGCTTATAAGACCATCAAATCCACCTTTACCATTGTCAGCGAAAGCAAGGACAAAAAGAAGGATAACCAGGACGGCTCCCTGATGATCAAGGGGAAGAAATACAAATTGAGTCTGAAAGGACAGGAGTATTACAACAACGGTACCTTTATATGGAACTACGTGGCTTCCGCCAAAGAAACCACCAAAGACTTTGCTCCCAAACCCGATGAGAAGACCAAATCCAAAAAGGGGATAGACATCAGCAAGATGTTTACCATTTATGAAGAAGGATATAAATACAAGTTTGAGAAAGAGGAGTTACAGGAAAATGTATTGGTTCAGGTAATAGACCTTTATCCAAACAACCCTGATCAGCAGGACTTCCATACCATCAAACTTATGATTGACAAAAACAAAAAACAGGTACATTCCGTTAAGTTCATGAATAAAGATGGCTCAACCCGTACCATCCTCCTGAACTCCTTTACCACCGACACGGAGATGGCCGACGACCTGTTTAATTACGAAAGCACCAAGCATCCCGACATCCACCTGGAAGACCTCACGAAGGATTAAAATGTTAATCTCGTCCGGAAACATTTCCTGAGACGATATTCTTTCTTGTTTCATTTACACATATAATCTCCCCTTTACCTAGTTTCTAAAAGCGCCAAAATCTTACATCTGTAAGATTTTGGCGCTTTTAGGTTCTATACCAGTCGGCTATTTACCGTTTTTTGAAGCGTGATCGGAGGAGTTCTCCGACTGCGTTTCCAACTCCTTTATGCCTCAAACTTTAATCTTTTCCTGTCTTTTCTTCAAATCCTGCATTGTATGAAAATGTCCCTGAGTCAAAAAATCCTGATCGGTTTTGTTGCCTGCACACTCATCCTGGTTGCTGTCGCCGTTTTTTCTTTCCGTAACAGCGAGAAATTCATAGATACCAACCAATGGGTTAACCATACCCATGAAGTATTGTATGAATTTGATCAGATCCTGGGTGCTTCTGTAGATGCCGAAACAGGTGCCCGGGGATTTATCATAGGAGGCAATGAAACCTTCCTGGAACCTTACCACACTGCACAAAGCAGTATGAATGAACACCTGCTAAAGGTAAAGGCCCTTACCATCGACAATCCCACCCAGCAAAAAAACATAGACATCCTCAAAGACCAGCTCGATGCGCATGGCCGTCATCTGGAATCGTTGATTGAGTTACGCCGGAAAGATTTCGACAAGGCCAAGGACATGGTCGCTTCCGGAAAGGGCAAACAACTGGAAGATGATGTACGAAAGACCATTGCCAACTGCGAAAACATTGAACGCACCCTGCTGGTGGAACGAAAAAAAGCCAGTGAGGACGATGCCCGTAGCTTCAACTCCGTGTTTATTATTCTCTTACTGGTTATCGCCATTGTGCTGATCAGTGTTTACCTCATTATTACGGCTAATCTGAAAGCGTTAAAGAAAGCCGAGCTGGAAAGTGCCAACAAAAACTGGCTGCTGGCAGGTAACTTTGAACTGAATGAGAAAACCCGGGGAGAACAGGAAACCGGGAGCCTGGGCCAGGCCATCATCGACCAGCTCTGTACTTACCTGAATGCCCAGATCGGAGCCATCTACCTCTTTGAAAACGGACAACTGACCTTATCGGGCACCTATGCCTACCAGTTCCGTAAACAAAACACCAGCGTGATCAGGATAGGAGAAGGCTTGGTGGGTCAGGCAGCCAGGGAAAAAAAGACCATCGTCTTTACCGAAGTACCCGACGATTATGTGAAGATCAATTCGGGACTTGGTAACATTTCTCCGAAAAACCTGATCGTCTTTCCGCTCTTACAGGACAACCAGGTGAAAGGAGTGATGGAGCTGGGAACCACCCGCAAGCTGAGCGACCTGGACATCGAGTTTTTAAACATGATAGGCGAAAACATCGCCATCGTACTCAATGCTGCCCAGTCGCGTGGCAAACTGAAAGAGCTGCTGGAAGAGACCCAGCGCCAGGCAGAAGAGCTGGAGTCGCAACAGGAAGAGCTGCGCCAGTCCAACGAAGAACTGCAGGAGAAGACAGGACTGCTAGAAAAATCCGAGGCCGAATTGAAGAGCCAGCAGGAAGAACTCCAACAAACCAACGAAGAGCTGGAAGAAAAAGCCAATATCCTGGAAGAACAGAAAGAACGCCTGGAAAATGCCAAGCTGGATATAGAGACAAAAGCAAGAGAGCTGGAGGTGACCAGCAAATACAAGTCGGAATTCCTGGCCAACATGTCACACGAACTCCGTACTCCCCTCAACAGCATCCTCATTCTTGCCCAGCTGCTGGCGGAAAACAAGAGCAAGACACTCGGAGAGAAAGAAGTGGAGTTCTCCCGCAACATCTTTAACTCGGGCTCTGACCTCTTGAGCCTGATCAATGAAATACTCGACCTTTCCAAGGTGGAATCGGGGAAGATGGACCTGGACATTGAAGAGGTCCCTTTCCCAGATTTGATTTCCGGCATGAATGTGATGTTCCGGGAAGTGGCCCGGAACAAATCCATTGACTTTTCCATACAGCATACCGAAAAAGGCTGGCAAGGACCTTTGGTTAGCGATAAACTAAGGTTGGAGCAGATCCTCCGTAACCTCCTGTCGAACGCATTCAAATTTACAGGCAAGCAGGGTAAAGTCACGTTAACCATCCGCCCCGTATCGGGAGCCTCCCTCCCACTCCGTAACAAGCTCCTGCAACACGAAACACAGCTGGTCGCCTTTGAGATACGCGATACCGGTATCGGCATCCCTCCCGAAAAACAAAACATCATCTTCGAAGCCTTCCAGCAGGCCGATGGTTCCACAAAACGCAAATATGGAGGTACAGGGCTGGGACTATCCATCAGTCGCGAACTGGCCAATGCACTTGGAGGAGAGATCCTGCTGGAAAGCCAGGAAGACAAAGGCAGCACCTTTACCCTGTGCGTTCCGCTGCGCTACAATCCCGAAATGGCGACACTTCCCAAACAGGTGTTGTCCCCGGCAGCTCCACGGGAAGAGCCCCGCCACATACCCAGGGCTCCGCTGCCAGCAGGTGAGACCAATGACATTGCAGACGATCAGAAAGACATTCATGAAAACGACCGGATGATCCTCATCATGGAGGATGATCCCGAGTTTGCCAAGGTGCTGCTCCAGTTTGTGAGGGAACGTAATTACAAAGGCGTAGTAGCCACGCAGGGCAATACAGGCATCAGTTATGCACGGCACTACAAACCCGATGCCATCATGCTCGACATGAAGCTGCCGGTGATGGATGGCTCTGAAGTACTCAAACAGCTGAAGAACGACCCTGAGCTGCGCCACATCCCTGTCCAGATCATTTCCGGATATGACATGAAGAAAGTAGGCATGGAGCTCGGGGCCTTTGACTACATACACAAGCCTATAGCCATTGAGGACTTGCGGAAAGCGTTTGACCGTATAGAAGACTTTGTCAGCCGCAAGCTCAAGAAGCTGCTTATCATAGAAGACAATGAATCGCAAAACAAAGCCATACGGGAACTGATCGGCAACGGAGATGTGAAATGTTTCTCTGCCTACTCGGGAGAAGAAGCCCTGGAGATGATGCACAAAGACCCGTACGACTGCATCGTGCTGGATCTCGGCCTGCCCGACATGTCGGGATTCGACCTGCTGGAGAAGCTGAAAGTGGATCCGGCCTTGCACAAAATACCGGTGATCGTTTATACCGGAAGAGACCTTCAGAAGGAAGAAACTTCCCGTCTGAGCAAACTGGCCAATACGGTGGTGCTGAAAACAGCCAACTCCCAGGAACGCCTGCTGGATGAAGTGGTGCTTTTCCTGCACCGCGTGGAGAACCGTCTGCCCAAAGAAAAACAAAACATCATACGCAAGCTGCACAAGACCGATGAGGTGTTACGCAACAAAAAGATATTGGTGGTGGACGATGACATGCGTAATATCTACTCCCTCACCAATGCCCTGGAGGAAGAAGGCATGCAGTGCATCACCGCCGAAAACGGGAAAGAGGCCCTCAAGGTGCTAAAAGAAAACCCTACAGTAGACCTCGTGCTGATGGATGTGATGATGCCGGAGATGGACGGGTATGAAGCTACCCGCGAGATTCGCAGCATGAATAAGTTTCAGAAGCTGCCCATCATCGCCCTCACAGCGAAAGCCATGAAAGGGGACCGGGAAAAATGCCTCAATGCAGGCATGTCGGATTATGTCACCAAACCGGTAAACATGCCTCAGCTGGTATCCCTGCTGCGTGTATGGCTCTATAAATAAAGCTTAGCAGACACGAATGGAACTTAAAAACAAAACGGTGCTTCTGGTAGATGATGACGAGCGTAACACCTACGCCCTCTCCAACTTTCTGGAGCAGGAAGAGCTGCACGTGCTGGAAGCCAGAAACGGAGAAGAGGCCATGCACTTTTTGCGGGACAGGCCGGAGATCGATATCGTCTTGCTGGACATGATGATGCCGGTCATGGATGGCTTTGAAACTTTACAGGCCATGCAGCTCGAAAACGAGCGCATCCGTAGCATGCCCGTAATTGCGGTAACCGCCAAAGCCATGAAAGGCGACCGGGAGAAGTGCCTGGAGGCAGGAGCCTGGGAATACATTTCCAAACCCATACAGCTCAGCTTATTGCTGGAACAAATGAAACAATGCCTGGACCGTATATGACAACAGAAGAAAAACCGGAACTGAAACAATTTTTGGATGCGGTACATCAGGTACACGGTTACGACTTTACCGACTATTCGGAAGCCTCTATACAGAGACGCATCAATCACTTTCTCCTCCTCAAGAAAATCGACGGGATGGAAGAATTGAAGAAACTGGTTCTGAAAGATGAGAAGCTCTTTGAAGAGTTTGTACAAGAGCTCTCTGTCACCGTCACCGAGATGTTCCGCGACCCGACTTTTTATCTCAGCCTGCGCCGTCAGGTGGTGAGCCAGCTGGCAACCTACCCTGTCATCAAAATCTGGATTGCCGGGTGTGCCACGGGAGAAGAAGTGTATTCGGTAGCCATCCTTCTCAGGGAAGAGGGCCTGCTTCAGCGATCCATCATATATGCCACCGACATCAACCAGAAATCCCTTAGTCATGCACGGGAAGGGGTATTTGACATCGATCACATGAAGACTTATACTGTCAACTACCAAAAGGCCGGGGGCAAAACAGCCTTTTCCGATTATTACACGGCCAACTACAATGCTGTGATATTTGATCAAAGCCTGCGTCAGAACATTGTCTTTTCACCTCATAACTTGTCGGTGGACAAGTCATTCAATGAATTCCAACTAATCATCTGCCGCAACGTGCTCATCTATTTTAATCAGCGCCTGCAAAACAAGGTATTGAACCTGTTTTATGAAAGCCTCTGCCCTTTCGGCTTCCTGGCCCTGGGCAACAAGGAGTCATTGCTTTTTACCGACAAGCGGAACAGCTTTGAGGACATCGACAAAAAGGAAAAAATATACAAACGTCTTGGCTAAGCAAACCTCTTTACGCAAACGCATGCTGGTGATTGTAATCGGCACATCGGCAGGAGGCTTGTCGGCCCTGAGCACCTTGCTGGAGGCATTACCTGCCTCATACCCCTTCCCTATCCTGGTCGTTCAGCACCGGGGGAAGGAACCCCGGGAGCTGCTTGAACAGGTGCTTCAGGAGAAATGCCTGCTCTGGATCAAGCAAGCCGATGAAAAAGAAGAAATCCTGGCTCCTGCCGTATACATCGCTCCTCCCGACTACCATTTGCTCGTGGAGCTTGACGGATCCCTCTCCCTCTCTTCCGAAAAGCATGTGAATTATTCCAGGCCTTCCATCGATGTGCTCTTCGAAACAGCTGCCGCCGCTTATGGGGAAAATCTTTCCGGAATACTCCTTACCGGCTCTAATGCCGACGGTGCACGTGGACTGGAATCCATACGCAAAAAAGGAGGCTTCACCATTGCCCAGGATCCGAAAGAGGCCCAATATCCTGTCATGCCGGAAGCTGCCATCGCCCTGGGAGCTGCGCAGCAAATATGGACCCTGGCAGAGATAAAAACATACCTGACGGAAACACTCTTAAACGAGCTTCATGAAGAAAAGTGATATGGACGTCATCCTGCTGGTGGACGATCAACCCTCTAACCTCTTTTCCCTGGAGAAGCTCCTGGAAAAGAAAGACCGCGCTTTTCTTCATGCCCATAACGGTACGGAAGCGCTAAAACTGGCACTCAACGAGAGCCCCGACCTGATTATCCTCGATGTGCAGATGCCGGGCATGGATGGCTTTGAGGTGGCTCAGATCCTGGGATCCAAAAAGAAAACAGAAGAGATCCCAATCATCTTTGCTTCAGCCAGTCACAAGGAACACCAGTCTATGATGAAAGGATTTGACGAAGGCGCCATCGACTACCTCTTCAAACCCCTGGACCCTGAAATCACCAAGGCCAAAGTGGCCGTACTGCTGAAGATCAACAAACAGAAAAAAGAGCTCCAGCTCAAAAATCAGAGCCTCGAAAAATCGGCCCTGCTCATCAATAACTCCGCTGACATTATCGGTATCCTGGATGGCAAAAACCTGAAATTCGAGGAAATCAACAATGCCTTTGAATCCACGCTGGGTTATCCCCGGGAAGAGACGCTGGGTGTGGCCCTGGGTTTCTTTCTTACTGCGGAAGACCGGGTAAGGATGGAGGAACTGCGTACTAAAGATAGCTCCAAGCTGGCATTTGAAACACGCGTATATTGCAAGAACAGAAGCATCAAATGGCTGCAGTGGCAGGTGGTGGTGAAAGACCGGAAATGGTTTGTCAATGCCCGCGACATCACCGAAAGCAAGGAAGTGGAACGCATACGCAACTACCTGTTTACTGTGGTCAAACAATCCAACGACGCCGTGTATATCCACGACGACGAGGGCAAGATCATCTCCTGGAACCTGGGAGCCGAAAAGATATACGGGTATACCGAAGCCGAAGCCTTGCAGATGAAGATCTGGAACATCATTCCCGAATACATGCAACCCGACACCCAGGAAACCATGAACCAGCTCCTGAACGGTGACAAATTCGAGACCAGGGAAACCAAACGGATCACCAAGCACGGCAAGCTGGTGGATGCCTTGTTCAGCGCTTCCGTCATCAACGACCCCGACAAGGAAAAGATTTCCATCGCCATCACCGAACGCGACATTACCCAGCAAAAGATAGCCGATGAACAGATACGTAAGCTGAATCAGGACCTGAAGAACAACATCACCCAGCTCGAGTCCATCAACCAGGAACTGGAGGCATTCTCCTATTCCGTCTCGCATGACCTGCGTGCACCGCTGCGGGCCATACATGGCTTCTCCTCTATCCTGCTCGAAGACTATGCGAAAAACCTGGAGCCCGATGCGCTCAAACTCCTCAACGATGTGCTTTCGAATTCAGAGAAGATGGGCAAACTCATTGAAGACCTGCTCGCACTCTCCAAGCTGGGCAGAAAAGAGCTCACGAAAGACCTGCTGAATATGGAAACCGTGATTGCCGGCGCCCTCTATGAGATAAACTCCACCGTTCAGCACGATGCCCGCATCACCAACGGCAAGCTGCTCCAGGCCGAAGGGGACTTTGCCCTCATCAAACAGGTATGGATTAACCTCCTGTCTAACGCGATAAAATATTCCGCAAAAAAAGAAACACCCCAGATTTTCATTTCATCCGAACGGATAGAGAACCAAATCATTTATTCCATACGTGATAATGGAGCCGGGTTTAACATGACTTATTCTAAAAAACTCTTTTCCGCCTTCCAGCGCCTGCACAGCACCGAAGAGTTTGAAGGTACCGGCATAGGGCTGGCCATCGTCAAACGTGTCATCAACAAACATGGGGGACGTGTATGGGCCGAAGGTGTGGAAAACGAAGGAGCCACCTTTTATTTCTCCCTGCCCTTTTCCAACGGAAAAGGATAAGGACAGGAAATATGAAATAAAAAATAGGATGGGGGGATATACTAACTGATCAACTATTCCGTTAGTTTAGCAAACCCCAAACGGTCCTCCCCTTTATGGAAAATACTCCTGTAAGTTTTATCCGCCGAGCAGGCACCCTTTTCATTTGTATTTATTTATTCCTCTACATGTTTCCCTTCCCGATCGACCAGATCCCAGGAACGGATAAGGTATTGGATCATTATTCTGATTTGCTGGACTGGTTTGCGATGGTCTTTGGCAAAACCATACTGCATCTGACTCAGCTTCAAAAGCCGGCTCCCTCTGGCAGTGGCGACTCCTTATTCGATTATGTACGCATTCTCTCCTGGATCATGCTGGCAGCAGTTGGTACAATCATTACACTGGTGGCCGACCGCAAAAAGAGAAGCTTTCATTCGGTCAATACCTTCCTCCGGATCTATGCCCGCTATTACCTGGGACTGTACCTGCTGGTATATGGCTTTGGAAAGCTCTTTGCTGCTCAGTTCTCTCCTCCCGACATGTTCCGGCTGGAACAGCCATTTGGAAGCGCCTCCCCTATGGGCCTCTTGTGGACCTTTATGGGAGCTTCCAAAAGCTATACCGTATTCTCCGGTATCATGGAGCTGATTGCCGGATACCTGCTTTTCTTCCGCCGCACCAAAGCACTCGGATCATTAGTGGCTATCGTTGTATTGATGAATGTGATGACGATGAATTTCTGCTACGATGTACCCGTAAAGATTTTCTCCAGCCACCTGGTCCTCATTTCCCTGTATGTGTTGGGTCACGACCTCTGGAAACTCCTCTTGTTCCTCTTCGGAAAAACCCCTCCTCCGCTTATCTATCCGGAATATACGTATAACAAACGCTATCAACGCCTGCTGAGCCGCTGGGGAAAAGCCGTCATACTGGTTGGGTTCAGTTACGTGTTTTTTAACCAGGGACTGGAAGAATCCAAAATGCCTCCTCCTTCTGCGATGTCAGTCAAATTTTCCGGAGTGTATAAACCGGTCAAGCTGATCACAGGCAAGGACACCCTCCTCTCTCAGCAGCATCCTGCCATCAAGAAGATTTTTATTACGGGTGAAGTATTCGGTATTGTAACCGGACTGGACAGTGCCACCTACTACATACCGGAGTTCGACACCCTCACCAAAACCATACACCTCACGAACCGTAAGGACTCCACCCAGCAGCTCTCCTTTGCCTACCAGCTGGAGAAAAACAAGATCAAACTGAATGGAAATTGGAGAGGAGAAACACTGCAGGCTGAGTTCACGCGAAAAGAGGTCAAGGACTACTTACTCGTGAACCGTGGCTTTCATTGGGTGAATGAAATGCCGTTTAACAGATAACAGAAACAGTGAAAGGGAGATCCTTTCACTGTTTCTGTTTCTCAAAACTGTTTCTGATTTTATGCTACGACTTTCTTCAGGATCCTGGCCATGGTAGAGCCGATGGTGGCTGGTGATTCTACTACGGTTACTCCGCATTCGCGCAGGATCTGCATCTTGGCAGCTGCTGTATCTTCCGCTCCGCCTACGATGGCACCGGCATGACCCATGGTACGGCCTTTAGGGGCTGTCTGTCCGGCGATAAAACCGACAACAGGTTTAGTGCCATTTTCTTTGATCCAGCGAGCCGCTTCGGCTTCCATGCCTCCACCTATCTCTCCGATCATTACAATACCTTCTGTTTCCGGGTCTTTCATGAGCAGTTCAACAGCTTCCTTGGTAGAGGTCCCGATGATCGGGTCTCCTCCGATGCCGATGGCGGTAGTAACACCCAATCCTGCTTTTACTATCTGGTCGGCTGCTTCATACGTCAGGGTACCCGACTTGGAAACGATGCCTATTGTTCCTTTCTTAAACACAAAGCCCGGCATAATGCCCACTTTGGCTTCTCCGGCTGTAATCACTCCCGGGCAGTTGGGCCCGATGAGGCGGCAGTCTCTTCCTTTCAGGTATTCTTTTACCTGTATCATGTCTTTTGTGGGGATCCCTTCGGTGATGCAAACAATCACCTTGATACCCGCCTCGGCCGCTTCCATAATGGCATCGGCAGCAAATGCAGGGGGAACAAAGATGATGGATACGTCCGCTCCGGTCTTCTTCACCGCATCTTCCACGGTATTGAATACGGGCTTGTCCAGGTGCAGCGTTCCGCCCTTGCCTGGCGTCACACCCCCTACCACCTTGGTTCCGAATTCAATCATTTGAGTAGCATGGAAGGTCCCTTCGGTACCTGTAAAGCCTTGCACAATTACCTTGGAGTTCTTATTGACCAGTACTGACATAAGGGTTGTATTTGTTTGGATTTTTCGAGGGCTAAATTAACTTTTTATGGGGGAGATACCAAGGAAAATGATAAATTTGTAGGGAAGGGCTGTCTTTGAAATGCATACTCTTGACCTCTCCCTAACCCTCTCCAAAGGAGAGGGAATAGTTTGTAGAGATTTTTCAAAGCGCTACCCAACATTATACCAACTACCCATCGGTTAAGTTTATGAACAAGAATCCCCTCGCCGACGACACCATTGTTGCCCTGGACACCCCACAAGGGTCCGGAGCCATTGCCGTCATCCGCCTTTCGGGGAAGAACTGTATCAAGCTGGTGGACACCGTGTTCTGCAATACCTACAAGCCCGACAAACACCTTTCACAGGCCAAAGGCTATACCCTCCACTACGGAGAGATAGCCGACGACCAACTCGTGCTGGACGAAGTAATCGTAAGTGTTTTCCTGGCCCCGCACAGCTATACGGGCGAAAACTCCATAGAGATCTCCTGTCACGGTTCTACATTCATACAACAGCAAATTATCCTGCTCCTCGTCCGCCGCGGAGCGCGCCTGGCCAACCCGGGAGAGTTCACCCTGCGGGCCTTCCTCAACGGGAAGATAGACCTCAGCCAGGCCGAAGCCGTGGCCGACCTCATCGCCTCCAACAGCAGCACCTCTCACCAGGTAGCCATGCAACAGATGCGGGGAGGATTCTCCAACAAGATCAAGATCCTGCGCGACAACCTCATTAACTTCGCTTCCCTCATCGAACTCGAACTCGACTTTGGAGAAGAAGACGTGGAATTTGCCGACCGCAACGACCTGAAGAAACTTATCCTGAGCATACAACATATTGTACAACGGCTCATCCAGTCGTTCGAGGTGGGTAATGTCATCAAGAACGGTATCCCCGTCGCCATCGTAGGCAAGCCCAACACCGGCAAGAGCACATTGTTGAATGTGCTGCTCGAAGAAGAGCGGGCCATCGTCAGCGAGATACCCGGCACCACCCGCGACACCATAGAAGACGAGATCACCATAGACGGCATCCTCTTCCGATTCATAGACACCGCCGGCATACGGGCCACCACCGACGAGATCGAATCCATTGGCGTAAGCCGTACCTGGGATAAGATACGCCAGAGCAGCATCGTCATGTATGTCTTCGACGTGCATGAGATCACGCCTAAAGAACTGAGTCTGATCGTGGAAGAGGTTCGCCTCTCCCTCTCCAGCTCCAGCCTGCTCCTGGTAGGCAATAAAATAGACAAGGAAGACATCGAATACACCCGGCGCGAGTTCAAAGACTTCCAGGACATCCTCTTCATCAGTGCCAAAGAACACCAATACATTGACGAGCTCCGCGCCAAGCTCGTAGCCCTCTTCGACAGCAAGGCCCTGCAGGTAAGCGAGACCATCGTCACCAACGCCCGCCACGTACAAGCCCTGCAACATGCCAACAGCGCACTGACCAAAGTATTTGAAGGCCTCAACAACAACCTTTCCGGAGAACTCCTTGCACTGGAGATACGCGGAGCGTTGGAGCACCTGGGTGAGATTACCGGGGAGGTGACATCTGATACTTTACTGGAGAATATATTTTCTAGGTTTTGTATCGGCAAATAGGAAAAGAATCAAATCAAACATTCAGAAAGCGGTTTGATGGGATATGAGCCACCGATTGTGCGTGTGCTAATCCGTTCGGTTTTTTAACCATCCGCTCAACCAAAGCTACAGACTACTCAATCCCCTAAGCAATTCAGATCTAAATGCTTAATTTTAAGCTATCCGGAACACCAGTGCCTGGAAGCAAATTCATGTTTAAACATACTACATTCTTTCTCCTTGTTTTTCTGTTTCTGATTTCTTCTTCGAGGGCTCAATGGATCACCTTGCCGCATGCCCCCTTACCCGTATCCGGCCCGCCTGATTTTGCGTCAATTGGTTTCCTGGATATCACTGCTGTAGGAGATGGAAGACTGCTCTACGAAGTTACCGTTAACGATAATCATCCGGGGTACTATCCATCCTACGGATATAAAATATCCTACAATGATTTAAGAAGCGGACAGGATCTGATCTACACTTCTCCTGCCTTTTTGAATTCTTTCCCACCAATTAAAAACATGGTTTATGTAAATGATTCCACCTTTGCCATGAATCAGAATATCGGGCAATGAGACGCGCTTGCCTGGACAAGCAATAACTTCACAACCACAACCTTTCCTGCAACGCCGGACATGTTTAATGGTCATAATTTGGGAGTTAGCCCAAACAGTATTTTTTGGATTTCAGAGCTGATAAGCTCCCAATATGATTCGATGAAAACTGTGGTCATCAGCCGGGCAGGAGGCGCTTTTCAACTATACAAAACCAATCTGTATAAGGCCTTTCCAAATACAGTCCAGTTTATCGACGACAGCACAGGATTTTTGCTTGCAGGACCTGCGAGCTATACCCCTGTGAATTACCTTCTGAAAACGAGCAATGGCGGTCAGTCCTGGAACCCTGTCTTTACCAGTTCAAACGATTCAATCATGGAATTCCATGCGCTGCCTTCAGGAACCATTTATATTTTGCAACACAGCGGAACCGTTTCTAAAGGAATTAGCTGGGGATCATCCTGGAGTACGCAAACTCCGGTTCCCAGCGGAAGCCATAATTCCATACATTTTATGACTGATTCAACCGGATATGCAGCAGGTGATTTGGGCAGACTTTATAAGACAATCGACTTTGCCAATACGTGGACCATGGAGTCGGATACCACCACCTGTTCAATAAATCGAATTTATACGTTCGGAAATGTTGCCTATTATGTCGATGCCCGCCTGAACGTTTATAAAAACGGCCCTCTTGTTGCCGGATTGAATGAGTTGAAACTGCAAATGCCAGTGAAAGTTTATCCCAATCCTGCCTCTGATGAAATCATTGTCAACATCCCATTCAACTGCTGTGCCAAGGGTGTAATACAGATATACAATGCAACAGGAATGTTGGTTCTCACATTGCCTTATACCCAAAACCAAACTTCTGTCAATCTAACCGATCTTCCACAAGGAATGTACCTGGTTCGCGTAGTGGACGAAAAAGGAATCGGATCCACACAGATCATTAAACGCTAATATTCATATTCTGCCAGATTTTGTCTCTTTCCCACACGGGAGCAATTGATTCTTATGCTGCTTCGATCATTTCTTACACGGGAGCGATCGATTCCCCCGCTAACCCTAGCCTGGTAAAATTAACGGTGATGTGCTGAGCGAAGCGTCCACGCTTCGTTCGATTATGTTAGTAGCGTCCACGCTACAGGATTTGCGGAATGATGTCTCGGGCATGCCCAAAGAACACCAATACATTGACGAGCTCCGCGCCAAGCTCGTAGCCCTCTTCGACAGCAAGGCCCTGCAGGTAAGCGAGACCATCGTCACCAATGCCCGCCACGTACAAGCCCTGCAACACGCCAACAGCGCACTGACCAAAGTGTTTGAAGGCCTCAACAACAACCTTTCGGGAGAACTCCTTGCGCTGGAGATACGCGGAGCGTTGGAGCACCTGGGTGAGATTACCGGGGAGGTGACATCTGATACTTTACTGGAGAATATATTTTCCAGGTTTTGTATTGGCAAATAAGCCTAAGATTCAAGAGCCAAAAACAAGAATTCGTTTAGCTCTGTTCCGCGATTCACCTTTCCAATCGTACCATCCAATCACCCAAAACCGTAATTCCCTCAATGTCTCTTGATGTTGAAAGCGCAATGAGTATCTTGCACAGCAATCGCCAACAACTGTTATTAATCATTCACCGTGACAATAGTAAACAAAGAGCTTTCCGGAGGAAAACAATCATATTGTTCGCATCCATTAAGAAAACGGTTAACTCTTCTTTCCTTTTTGCTGGCTGTAATTGTCTTGGGTGCCAGCTCCGCTCTGGCTCAAGCTCCGATAATCTCCTCTTTTAGTCCGACAAGTGGTCCACACGGTACCCTTGTCACCATTACCGGTAGTAATTTTGGAAATGCCATCTCCTTATCTATTGGGGGAGCTTCTGCGATTGTCGTTTCTAATACCGGAACACAGCTGGTAGGGTACGTCATGCCTGCGTCCACCACCGGTGCCATTTCGATTGTTACTGGAGGCGGATCAAGTACCAGTGCAGGCAATTTTGCAGTAACCAAGACACCCTATCCCCGCATCCAGCAAGGAGCTAAACTGGTAGGGAGTAAGCCTATGGGTTCGGCCAGTCAAGGCTACTCTGTTGCTATCTCGGCCGATGGAAATACAGCCCTCGTCGGAGGGATTGCTGATAGCCTCCAAATAGGAGCTGCCTGGGTGTACACCCGTTCAGGGGGAATGTGGTCTCAGCAGGGAAACAAATTGGTTGGAACCGGCGGTGCTGGTAAATCAAGCCAAGGCACTAGTGTTGCTCTTTCAGCTGATGGAAACACAGCCATCGTTGGAGGAAATGGTGATAACAACGCTTTAGGAGCCGCATGGATTTTTACCCGCTCAGCC
>Ga0206898_10012_pt1 | contig 57644 bp, 52 predicted proteins | sample Alteio_BWOrgHeat_50_FD_153237 | JGI IMG/M metagenome (GOLD analysis project Ga0206898, IMG submission 153237) | Enriched cells from forest soil in Barre Woods Harvard Forest LTER site, Petersham, Massachusetts, United States -... | ecosystem: Environmental > Terrestrial > Soil > Temperate forest >...
TGCATACCAACCGGGCTCTTCTGCCCGCCGCCAACAAGGGTAGCAACTTTAACAGAAGCTGCTCTTTGTACCGGTAAAGAAAAGTCGCCCATAACTGCTGCATCGTAAGGAAGTGTGTGAGCTACAGCCTTTAACTTCGAAAACATTGGCAAAATGCTCATTATAAACACTACAAAGCCCGGAGCACCAACCATATCTTTTATAAAGTATTTAACCGCATCGCCCCTTCTGTCCGCTGCAATAAGAGCTTTTAGTTGGGCTTCGGCATCCGGCGGCGGCAGGTGACCATCTTTATTAACCATAAATGGCGCTTCATACAGTGCAAGCTTTTTAATATTAAGACCTGCGGCCGCTCCGGCAAGTGCAAGTGCCGCACCGGAAGATATCCCTGCCACAAAGGCCGAGCCTCCGGCTATCTGTATCAAGGCTTCCAAATCTTCTACTTCGCGTTCAGCAGCGTAAGGTTTAGTATCTCCGCTATCGCCGCGGCCGCGGCGGTCGTAATTGATTACAGTAAAGTGCGGCGTCAGTAACGGCACAAGCTTCGGCATAGGCCCGAAAGCCCGGCTGCATAACGCGCCATCAACCAAAATAAGCGGCTGGCCTGTGCCGGATTGGTCGTAAGCAATGGATGTGCCATCTTTTGAAATTACTTTCTTCATATCGCCATAACGATAAGGTGATTATTTATTGGTCAATATCGAGTCGAGCCACTATGAATCATTAACTATGAACCATCAGCTACTCCTCGTCAACCGGCTCCCACAACTCGATAGCATTGCCTTCCGGGTCGAGTATATGTACAAACTTGCCGTACTCATAGGTTGCTACCTCATCAACAACGGTAACCCCATCATTTTTTAATTGCTGAACAAGATCTTCTATACCTTCAACCCGGTAATTGATCATAAAATCTTTAGTGGAAGGGTTAAAATATTTGGTATTCTCCGGAAAAGTTGACCATGTTGTTGATCCTTTCTTTTCGGGTGCGTCGACATCGCGCCAGTCAAATGTTGCGCCGTAATCGCTCATTGGCAAACCCAGGTTTGTGGCATACCATTCGTTCATTTTTTTTGGATCCTTACATTTCAAGAAGACCCCACCTATTCCGGTTACTTTTTTCATTGGGAATTTTGTTTTTTTTTTACTATGAACTATGATCCACGAGCTATCAACCATTATCCCAACTCACAATTGATCATCCACTTAATACCATAACGGTCAATGACCATTCCGAATAATGCACCCCAAAATTGTTTCTCCATTGCCATGAGCACATTTCCGCCTTCTGACAATTGGTCAAAAATTGAATGGGCCTCCGCCTCATCGTTTAAACCAATGCTGAGACTGATGCTATCACCATTAATAATGGGTCTATCGGGCATCCCGTCAGAAAACATCAGCATGTTCTCGCCAAAAGTCAGGCGGGCATGCATGATCCTGTTTTTCTGATCTTCAGGCATTTGTGGGTTATGATCTCCAAAACGGCCTACATCGTGGAGGGTACCGTTAAATATTTTTTGATAGGTATTCATAGCTTCCTCGGTATTGCCCGGGAAGTTTAAATATGGTACGAGTTTCATAATCGATGGTTTTTATTACTAAAGTACAAAGAAATACATAACCAAAAATCCCAAACTCAAATATTGTTATTACATTAGTCGTATCCAACCTTTACGTATAACCGATTATTATTAATGGCTTTATTAACTATCCTGTTTTGCATTATCCTGCTTGTTATATTAGTAAGCTGGGGAAAAGTGAACCCCTTCGTGGCGTTCCTTATAGTTTCAATAACAGCAGGTTTGCTTTTGGGCATTCCGTTGGATAAAGTTACCGCCTCGGTTCAAAAAGGCCTCGGCGAAACCCTGGGCTCTATTACGATTATCATTTGTCTTGGGGCTATGCTGGGTAAACTGGTGGCCAATAGCGGCGCGGCGCAAAAGATCGCCGATGTTTTAGTGAATGCTTTTGGTGTAAAATATATTCAGTGGGCGCTGGTCATCGTTGGGTTTATTATCGGGATCCCGCTATTTTACAATACTGGTTTTGTGCTTGTTGTGCCACTGATCTTTTCGGTCACGTACAAATACAAGTTACCGGCGGTTTATATTGGATTGCCTATGCTGGCCGCCTTGTCCGTTACCCATGGCTTTTTGCCGCCACATCCTTCGCCTTCTGCATTGGTATTGATATTCCATGCCGATATGGGCAAAACTTTGATTTATGGCCTTATCCTGGCGATACCGACAGTGATCATTGCTGGGCCTGTATTTGCCCGTACACTTAAGAAAATCCAATCCCACCCGCTGGATACTTTTGTAGCTGAGGAACTACCAGCCGACAAACTTCCGGGCACGGCTAATAGTTTTCTAAGCGCGCTGTTGCCGGTTATACTCTTAATGGCAACCACAATTTACCTTAATATTGACCACAGCACAGGGAGCACACATAAACTGATAGCTTTTATAGGCGACACACCTATAGTTATGCTTATCTCACTGATCGTCGCCACCTATACCCTCGGCGTTAAACAAGATAAAACCATGAAGGCTTTGGGCGGCCTGTACGGCGATGCGGTCAAAGATATTTCGCTGATCCTGCTTATTATTGCCGGTTCAGGTGCATTTAAACAGGTGCTTACAGACAGTGGTATAAGTACTGTTATCGCCACCTCGTTACAAAGCTTTAATCTGGAACCCCTGTTTTTAGGTTGGCTCATTGCCGCAATTATCCGGGTAAGTTTAGGATCAGCCACGGTTGCCGGGTTAACTGCGGCAGGAATAGTTTCCACCATGGTAATAAATAATCCCTCTATTAACCCCAGCCTGATGGTGCTATCAATTGGGGCGGGCAGTCTCGCATTTTCTCATGTTAATGATGGCGGCTTCTGGCTGTTTAAGGAATATTTTAACCTGTCAATAAAAGACACTATCCGCTCATGGTCTCTGATGGAATCGATAGTATCGGTTGTTGGATTGATTGGGGTGTTGGTGTTGAAGCAAATCGTTTAGTCCATGGACCATAGTCGATGGTCCATAGCAAAATATATAAGTTTTTGTTTTCTTCTAAACCATGGTCTATGGACTATCGACCATGGACTTTCTCAATCAAAATCCAGATTAAACTTATTCTTAAGATCCACCAGGGCGGGGTTCTTCGCAGCCATGTGCTGAAATTTTTCTGATGCTGTGTACGGGCGTTTTACAACCTCTTTTTCATCAATACGCACGCTTACTTCTATATTGAAGTTCCGCAGCGTAGTACGCAGGAAGTTATGCAGATTGGGCCGCTCATCGCGGAACAGGTTTTCCTGTACCTTGTTCTCCACAATAACCTCATAATTATGCGGGCTCAGCGTTTTTGGCGGATTAGAAATAAAAACCGTTAATACATTTTTTTTACCATCTGCTTTTAGCATGGCTGCAAAATCGCTCCAGGCCTTAAAAAACTGATCGGGGGTGTAATCGTCGGTAGCCGTACCTTTTATATAAGGATCTTCTTCCTCCAATGTTGCTTCCTTAGTTTTACCTACGTCTTTTAATGAGGGGATCTTTACCGATGTAGATGGCGAATGTAAATTCGGGATAAAGACTTTTGGCTTTTCAGCAATATCCTCTTTGAGAGGTTGCTTGGCTTCAACAGGGGGCGGCGTAGTTTTGTAACCCATTGGCGCATCGCTCGCTATCGACAGTCCCGCATTCGGGTTATTCTCTTTTACCGGCGCTATTCCTGCGGAATCAGGTTTTTTTTTTAATTGTCCGTCTGTGACGGGCATTGCAGTGAGTGGGGTGACCGCCAGGTTAAAGACGGACCGCAGGTTGCACATCTTGAGTAAGGCAAGTTCAACCTGTAGCCGCTGGTTTTTACTCAATTTATAGTTCAGATCGCATTGGTTGGCGATGTTCATCGCCGAAAGCAGAAATGAAACTGTTGACGCCTGCGATTGCTGCAAGTATTTTGCCTTTATACCGTCACTTACTTCAAGCAGTTTTAATGTGGATTGATCTTTACTCACCAACAGGTTACGGAAGTGTTCAGAAACTCCTGAAATAAAATGCGCTCCGTCAAAACCACGAACCAGGATCTCATCAAACAGCAGCAGTGTTTTTGCAGTATCTTCGGTCAGTAAACTATCGGTAATGTTAAAGTAGTAATCATAATCAAGGATGTTCAGGTTATCAATTACCGAGCGGTAGGTGACATTTCCACCGGAAAAGCTGACGATCTGGTCGAACATTGACAACGCATCCCGCAAGCCGCCATCGGCCTTTTGAGCAATGATGTGCAAGCCATCAGGCTCATAGGTGATGTTTTCTTTCTTTGCTATGGACGCCAGGTGATTGGCCATATCCTCCACCCTGATGCGGTTAAAATCAAAGATCTGGCATCGGGACAATATGGTTGGCAGTATTTTATGCTTTTCGCTTGTTGCCAGTATGAAAATGGCATAATGCGGCGGCTCTTCCAGTGTTTTTAAAAACGCATTGAACGCTGCCTGCGACAGCATGTGAACTTCGTCGATGATATAGATCTTATAACGTACCGCCTGAGGTGGAATGCGGACCTGTTCAATCAGGCTACGGATATCGTCAACCGAATTATTTGATGCAGCATCCAGCTCATGCACATTAAATGAGTTCCCGTTTTGAAACGACTGACACGAAGCGCAAACGCCGCAAGCCTCGCCGTTTGGCTGTAAATTCTCGCAATTAATGGTTTTGGCAAGGATCCGAGCACAGGTAGTTTTGCCCACGCCACGCGGACCGCAGAATAAAAATGCCTGCGCCAGCTGATTATTTTTAATGGCGTTTTTTAGCGTGTTGGTGATATGTTGCTGACCTACAACACTTTCAAAAGTAGCCGGGCGGTATTTGCGTGCCGAAACAATAAAATTATCCACAGGCCCTAAGGTAATAACAAAATGGCTCAGTTAAAAGTGGTGTTAAAAATAAGGTAGCGGTTGATTTTATTCATCGTCATCATCTGGCAAATGATCATCATCTTCAGCATCAAAAATATCATTGTCTGATTGGATTTCGTGCAAGTCATCCCTGTCATCGGCCATATCTTCAAAGTCCTCATCGTCTATATCCGACCAATCACCGTCTTCGTCGTTTGGATCGTCATCATCACCTGGCATTGATGAAGCTACCACCGCCTTCGCCATAGTTTTCCTTCGCAAAATCCCGCTATTTGCGAGAGGCAGCTCCAGCAAAGGGTTGAAGAAAAATTCAATTTCCGTCATATCTTTAATTAGATCTTATACTTCCAATAACAAAAAAATTAGATTTTTCCCTAAATTCATCTTCTGACATCTCCTCATCATAATTACTATTTAATAGGCCTCCGTTAATAGTAATATAAGGTGCAGTTTGGAACTCTTTAAAATCTTCCTTAGAATATCTTGGAGTCAACACAAATATATCCCCTGAATACCCTTTAAAAGTAATGATATGATTAGCTTTAAAAATCAAACATGTGGGACTTATTGTCCTAATAATTTGTCCTTCAATAATATTTTTACCATTCGGACTTTCAAAGTCCCAAGGCTCACCTACAGAAATATTATATTTTTTTGACTTCATAGTATGGATAATGGAGAAAGACTTATGAGGTTTTCAAAACTTCGTAAGTCTGAAATTTTTACGCCAAAAATGCCATGTCCTCTTCGGTAAATTGTATATCCGCCGCCTTCAAGTTCTCCTCAAAATGCGCTAACGACGATGTTCCGGGGATCGGCAAGATCCATGGCGAACGGTGCAGCAGCCAGGCTATATTAGCCTGCACTTCGGATATATTATACTTTTCAGCTATCGCAGCGATCTTGGTATCCTTCTTAGGCATTGATAAAAATAAAGAAAAATAAGGAACAAGCGGAATGCCGTTTTTCTCGCAAATATCCAGCAGTTCCTCACCGCCATTGCTTATCATATGACCGGCACCATGCGTGGTGCGCTGCGCATGACCGTACATGTTTTCAACGGTGGCTACTTCGCCCATGCTCATCGCTGTTTCCAGTTCATCGCGGGTTACATTACTAACACCAACATGCAATATTTTTCCTTCTTTTTGCATTTCAAACATCGCATCCATCGACTCGTTAAAAGGCACACCATGACCAGCTATCGACCTGAAATGTACCAGCGTGATCTGCTCCAGCTTAAGCGTACGCAGGTTATTGTCGATGCTGCTGCGTAAATTTTCGGGCGTATTAAACGGGATCCAGCTTTTATCAGGTTTACGGGCGCCGCCAACTTTAGTGCAGATCACCAGGTCGGCAGGGTAGGGGTACAAGGCTTCCGCTATCAGGCGGTTGGTTACGTCCTCGCCATAATAATCAGCGGTATCTAAAAAATTGATGCCGCTTTTAATGGCCTGTTTTAATATTTGTAAAGCTTCGGGCCGGTTCGGTGGTTCGCCGTAAATGCCTTCACCTGTAAGGCGCATGGTGCCGTAGCCTAAGCGATTTACAGTTAGCGGATGACTGGACTTACCGGCAATAGTAATAGTTCCTGGGTTGCTCATAAAATTGATTTTATAGTTAGACAAAACGAAATTAGACATTCTTTTGTCAACAAAATGAAAATTTATGAAGTCGGTTCATTAGTAAAATCGCTACAGAGGTTAATCATCTCGTCATTTTGCGCCAGGGAAGCGGATACCGGCCTTGTGGATAAGGCCCGTGCAGTATGAGCGGATAGTCCGCCCGGGCGCCCACATATTAGTAGCAGTTTGCAGTAGCAGTCAAAGTTAGTTTAATTAAGCAAACATATTAAACTGCGAAGTGTAGTCAATTAAGTGAGACAACTATAAAACAACTCCACAAAACAGTAAACGCCCTCCATTATTACACAAAATAGCGCACTATTGCACAAAATTTCACGGAATCTCATTTATTTCACAAAACTTTTCTATCTTTGCAGCCCCGTAATAGCGGGTTAAATTATTAAAAATCAAAGTATAACAATGCAACAGTACGAAATCGTGATCGTTCTAACCCCGTTGTTATCAGTTGAAGCTGCTGCTGAAGGCATTGCCAAATACAGCAAATTCATCGCTGATAACGGAGCCGAAATTGTCCAGGAGGATAATTGGGGTTTGAGAAAACTTGCGTACCCTATTCAAAAGAAAACTACAGGGTACTATCACTTAACTGAATTCAGGGCTCCGGGTGAATTAATTAACAAACTGGAAATTGAATTAAGGCGCGATGAGCGTGTTTTGCGTTTCCTGACCATCGCTCTTGACAAACATGCCATTGCTTACAATGACAAAAAGCGTAGCGGTGCTTTCAACAAAAAACCTAAAGCAGAGGAGGCAGCACACTAATGGCAAACGACCAAATTAAATACGTTACCGCCCCCAAAGTGGAGGATACACGTAAAAAATACTGCCGTTTTAAAAAGAACGGGATCAAGTATATTGATTACAAAGACGCTAACTTTTTATTGAAGTTTATTAACGATCAGGGTAAAGTATTACCTCGCCGTTTAACTGGTACTTCATTAAAGTTTCAGCGTAAAGTGGCCCAGGCTGTTAAGCGCGCACGCCACATCGGTTTATTACCTTATGTTACAGACTCATTAAAATAATCGGGAGGTAAGAAAATGGAAGTTATTTTAAAACAAGACGTAAAAAATCTCGGTGATAAAGATGATGTAGTAAACGTAAAGCCAGGTTATGGCCGTAACTATCTTATCCCTAAAGGTTATGCTATTCAGGCAACTGAATCGGCCCGCAAAGTTTTAGCGGAAAACCTGAAACAGGCTCAATTTAAACAAGAAAAGATCCGCAAGGATGCTGACGCTATTGCTGCTCGTTTAGAAGGTGTAAAACTTACTATCGGCGCGAAAGCAGGCGAAACCGGAAAAATATTCGGCGCTATCAATACCATCCAGGTAGCTGATGCTTTGAAAAAAGAAGGCTTCGAGGTTGACCGTCGCCGTATTACTTTTGACCAGGAGCCAAAATTTGTTGGCGAGTACGTTGCAAACGTAAACCTGCACAAAGAAGTAAAGGTTCAGGTTCCTTTTGAAGTAGTAGCTGAGTAATTTCGTCCCGATAGCTATCGGGATCGAATTAATAGATACTTAAGGCGTTCTGTGAAAGCAGGACGCCTTTTTTAATTTCGGAATTCGTCCGCCAATTGGCGGATCTATTTCGGATTCAGAAAATAAGTGAAATTAAAGGCGTTTTGTGAAAGCAGAACACTTTTTTATTTTATGAAATTGGCATGATATAAATTCAAATCCGAAACTGCGAAGCTCTTTTGAAAAACATTAAAAATAAAAACTTATAAAAATCGTACATTCGAAATAAACCAAAGCCGAATATCCGAGTCTAAGATCAAAAATAAATCCGAAATTGATTCGCCAATTGGCGGACGAAATCCGGAATCATTTTAACAATGTAATATTCTTTTTTGCGTTATTTGTTCGTAACTTAATCTTTTCCTTTACCTAAAATTAAAAAATACCCCGCCATGAAAAAATTGCTACTCTTATTAACTGTTCTATTTTATGCAGTGTCAGGCGCATTTGCGCAATACTATAACAATGTTAACAGAAATTATGTTAACAATGCGAACGCGCCTAAATTTGGCATTGGTTTTAACACCGGTTTTGCTGTAGGGCCTGTTTCCCCTTATTATCCGTTTGCGGGAGGGGTGACGGTAGATTTTGAACTCCCTATTAAGAAATCGCCGGTAAGCCTTTTGGTGACCTCGGGTTATACCTTTTATGTTTCGGGCAATAGCTACTACTATGGCGGGTACTACGGCGGGTATTATGGCGGTTACTATGGTGGCTATTATTATACCGCATCATTTATACCCGTACAGGGTGGCTTGAAAGTATATGTTGCCCCACAGATATTTTTGGAGGGATATGCTGGGGTATCATTTAACGTTAACACCTATCCACGTGACTATACCAGTGAACCAAATGCGTTTATTTATGATGCAGGTATCGGATATTCTATTCCGCTAAGCTATACAGGCAAAACTAAAATGGATGTTGGCGCTGTATATGAAAACCGGAATGAACCGGGCGGAGGCTTCTGCCAAATTGCGTTTAAGGCTATTTGGCATTTCAGCTTAAGATAAAAGAGTCAAGAACCAAGAGGTTAAGAACCGAGACTGAAAAATAATAGCTGAAATATAATTTCGATAGAATTCGTCGACTTGTTATTAATGACCCAGTTATTTCTTTTAATCCTGGCACTTGACTCTTGGTTCTTGATTCTTAAATCGTTTTGCATTTCCTTTATCAAAAAGCCGCCGTTTTTGTACTTTTAGCGGATGAAAACTTCCCGGAATACCAGCTCATCCCAAAATCGAAAATCCGGGGTCCGCAATTCAAAAGGCTTTTTTAAAGGAGGCATATTCAGGCTCATCTTCCGGATATTGAAGCTGGCTTTTATAGTTTTTGTGATAGGCAGCATCTTCTTTGTGGTGCTTTATCGTTTTGTTAATCCGCCAATTACTCTTTTGATGATACAGCGCGGTTTTGAACGAAAAGCCGCCGGCAAAGAGTGGAAAATAGATAAGCAATGGAAAGACTTTGATGAAATTGCCGATCCCATGAAACGCGCCGCTGTAGCCGCCGAAGACCAATCATTTTTAGAAAATCATGGTTTTGATTTCAGGGCTATCGAACGGGCGATCAAAAAGAACGCGAACAGCAAAAAACTTATCGGCGGCAGTACAATATCTCAGCAAACCGCAAAAAACGTTTTTTTGTGGCCGGGAAGATCAATTATCCGAAAGGGCTTTGAAGCCTGGTTTACTATGCTTATGGAAATTGTATGGAGCAAAAAACGGATAATGGAAGTGTATTTAAATGTGATCGAAATGGGCGACGGCATTTATGGGGTGGAAGCCGCATCACAGGCATATTTTCATAAATCCGCATCGCAGCTCACTAACCAGGAAGCCGCAGCCATTGCGGTTATATTTCCAAGTCCGTTAAAATGGTCGGCCACTAATCCAACCCGATATTTAAAGCACCGGCAATATTTGATCATGAAGAATATGCGGAGATTGGGGCCGTTGGAGTTTTAGTGTTTGTCTGAACCACTGATTTTTCACGAGGCTATTTGTTTTTTAATGGCGTTCAAGAGGGCTTCGCCGTTAAGCTTATTAGGATGATTTATGTGATTAAAATTGCAATTTTATAAAGTCGATGATATCGCTATAGTTAAATATATAATGTCTAAAGGAGCAAAATTTAAACCGTCTATCGACGACTATAAAATACCTTGGAATAGTACAGACTTTTTGAGTAAATATCTCTTCCTTCTCTCAACAATTTTTTTCGTTGCGACTTCATTTATTTTTCAGGATTTATTGTTTGAGATTTTCTTTCTTGTATCTTTTTGTATTCTAATTTTCTCGTTGGCTGCCTATTATAAAAATGACAAATTTATACAGGTGTTATCAGCTAATGCGGGCTCTGAGTCAAAAAAATTAATTGAGCAAAATCTCACCGCTTCAGGATGGCACATTTACCGATCAAACCGGCAGTATCTTATTGCTTATAAATCCAGTTGGTGGTTAGCAGGCAGCAGAATAACGGCGCTTTTACACAAAGAATCTGTTTATATTAACGTGAAAAATTTAAACGGATTCAGAGGTTATATTCCTTTTTCTTTTGGCAGAAATAAAAGAATCGCCAACGAAGTTATTGGAATCATAAATACTGGTGATCAACATGTCTAACTGTTAACTAGGCTAATTTTCTAACCTCAGCGAAATCATCCTAATCAGTTTAATCAGTGGTTCAGACAATTAGCCCTTATATTTCCAATGCCTCGATTTCCCTTCGCTCATCCATTCCAAAGCGGTTTCCATACGTTTCAGCCTGGTAGCCTCAGTTTTCGCATCGATGATCCATTCAGTATATTCCTTTTTATGAGAGTTGCTGAAATTGTGGAACGTCTCAATAGCCCTGGGTTTTGTAGCTAAAAAATCAAGAAAATAATCGGGTACAATTAGTTCAGTTTTCGGTGCAGGCTCTTTTTTAACAGGCACTTTAATGCCGCTTTCATTCAAAGCCATAGCCTGGCGGATCAGGTCCGCAAGGATTTCTTTTGACGGCAGGTCATCAATGGATTTTATAGGGCCAAAGCTCCCGGCCTTTCCGTCGCCTATCTTCAAAACGTTATAGGTATCGTTCAGCAACGTTGCCTTCCAAAAACCAAGGGAACAATATTCTTTAAAGGCCGACATGTTGCACACAGGGCCATTATAGTCAAAGAATGGGAAACCCCATTTAATAGTTTCAGTTATCAAAGGCGAAGTTTCATGAACAACCTGCCTGATATGTTCCAAAATTGGTTTGGCAAATGCGCTGGATTTGGCGATGAACGCATCTACGCGGGGATCAAGATTTTCCATTGAAATAAATTATCTACAACATAAGAGTTGGGGGTTCGCACCGAAAAACTCACCTAAATATCAATATTTTTTTGAATGGGGAGAGAAACTGTGAAATAAAAAATTGTTTGATTCAAAGTCGCGATGGACACAGAGATGTAATAGAAGGTAATCAGAACAATTCTTTCAGGAGTTTTAACAAGTACTGCTTGTTTATGCTGCTTTCTTCACTTTTATCATAAATAGTTAACATATTTATAGAGATATTTTCATCTGACTGACTTACGAGGTAAGTGATAATTCTATAACCGCCACTTTTCCCTTTCCCTTTACTTTTGATTGCTAACCTTACTTTATGAAGACCGCCACCTAAATCTGATCCTTGTTTTGGATTATCAATTAAACTTTTTTCTAAGGTCTCCAGGTCAGAAGTTAAAGAAGAGTGCCTCTTTTTTAGATCCTTTGCTTTTCTGATAAAAATAGAAGAATAAATAATCTTATTAGCCATCAGATATCTTTCAGACTTAACGGCTTAATTTTACCTTCCTGAATTTGTTTGACCTCTTTTAGGGCATCGGCTATCTCCAAAGTAAGGTCGCTTTGTCTTGACGTTTCAGTAACCTTAGCTTTAAATTTTTTCAAAATGGTTAGTACCATCTCTGCATCGCTATCTTTTACTTGTACAGTGAAAGTTGTCATACACAAATTTAATAAATATCAGGAAGGATTTACTATGTTTTTGAAACTTCGTAAATCTCATGCTTGACTATGCCAATTTAATCTTACCTTGTTTCAACCAATTGCTTTATGAAAAGAAAAAACTTCATACAATTAAGCTCTACCTTAATGGCAGCATCAATTATCTCACCGCTTACCGATTTCGCACAACAGGAACGATTAAAAAACTGGGCCGGAAACCTCACTTATAGCACTGGTAATGTATTTTATCCTACCTCTGTCGAGGAGGTGCAGCAGTTGGTGAAAAAACACAATAAACTCAAGGCGCTGGGAACCAGGCATTGTTTTAATGCCATTGCCGACAGCCACGACAACCTCCTGTCCACCAGTAAGATGAACAAGGTAGTCTCGCTTGATGCCAAAGGAAAAACTGTAACCGTTGAGGCGGGCATCAAATACGGAGAACTTGCGCCATACCTGCATGAAAAAGGTTTTGCGCTGCACAACCTGGCGTCGTTGCCACATATTTCGGTCGGCGGATCGATCACCACGGCCACTCATGGCTCCGGGATAAAGAATGGCAATTTGTCCAGCGCAGTTACCGGGTTGGAATTGGTGATCGCAGACGGCAGCATTGTACACCTCTCAAAAGCTGCCGATGCCGAAAAGCTGAATGCAGCTGTAGTTGGGCTTGGCGCTTTGGGTATCATCACAAAGGTTACCCTGGAGATCCAGCCTACTTATATGATGCGGCAGAATGTATATACCGGGCTTCCAATGGCGCAATTAAAGCCCAATTTTGAAAAAATCATGTCGGCCGGATATAGTGTAAGTTTATTTTACGACTGGCAGACCGACCACATCAATGAAGTCTGGATAAAAAGCCGCGTTGACGCGGGCTCCTATCATAACCAGCCGGAATTTTACGGTGCGAAGGCAGCTACAAAAAACCTGCATCCTATTATTGACCTGGCTGCCGAAAACTGCACCGAGCAAATGGGTGTACCCGGCCCCTGGTATGAGCGGCTGCCCCACTTTAAAATGGGCTTCACACCAAGCAGCGGCAAAGAGCTGCAAAGCGAATTCTTTGTGCCGCTGCACCATGCTATGGATGCCATTGAGGCAGTATCAAAATTGGGTAAGCAGATAGGCCCGCATTTGCTGATCACAGAAGTACGTACCATTGCGGGTGATAACCTGTGGATGAGCCCCTGCCATAACCAAACTTCGGTAGCGATACATTTTACCTGGAAACAGGAAACGGAAGCAGTGCTGGCACTACTGCCTCAAATTGAAAAAGCGCTATCGCCCTTTAATGCGCGCCCGCATTGGGGTAAGGTGTTTACCATGAATCCAAAAGTACTTGAAGGCAGGTATGAAAAACTAGCCGGTTTCAAAAAGCTGGTTGCTGAATATGATCCGCATGGAAAATTCAGGAATGGTTTTTTGGATAGGAATATTTGTGGCTGAGGAATACCAATAACCAATATGTCATTGGAGGCACGAAGCAATCTCGTCGTCATGCCTAACCGTCGTGCATTGATGTAATGCATAGCGGGAATGCATGACGACGAGATTGCCACGTCGCCGCCTGCCTCCGGCAGCCGTGCTTCTCGCAATGACATAATTTTTATTCTTAACTTAACCCAATCATATTTTGTATCACTTTACTTCGCCTGCAAAACAACCGAAGCCCCTTTTAATCCGACCGATGTCGCTGTAAAAGTAATAGCACCCGCCTTTTCTTTAGTCTGTACAATAGCCAATGCCAGACCATTAAATGCCTTTCGGTAATTTGCCTTAAACGGATCATGACTAACTTCATCACCATTATCAACGCTTGCAATAAAGGCTTCACCATTAATTTTAAAGTTTACCAGGTTATCGGCATTTGGTACAAGGTTGCCGTCTTTATCTAAAATCCTCACGGTAATAAAAGAAAGGTCTTTGCTATCGGCTTTTATATTTTTCCTGTCAGCTGTCAATTCAATTTTGGCAGGGGTGCCGGCCGTGTGGATCTCGCGGGTCAAAACGGTTTTGCCATTTTTGCGCGACACAGCTTTTAAAGTGCCCGGCTCATACTTTACGCGCCACATAATGTGCAGGTCATCCCCGGTTTTCTTTTTTACGCCCAGCGATTTTCCATTAAGATAGAGTTCCACCTCATCGGCATTGTTATAAAATGCCCAAACGTCAACAGTTTTGCCAGGCGCCCAGTTCCAATGCGGGAAGATGTGCAGTACGGTTTTATTGGTCCATTCGCTTTGGTACATGTAGTAAATGTCTTTCGGGAAGCCCGCCAGGTCAATGATACCAAAGTACGAACTGCGCGACGGCCATGAATACGGTGTTGGCTCGCCCATGTAATCAAAGCCCGTCCAGATAAACATGCCAGAAAGGAAATCATATTTCTTCATCACCTTCCAGGTAGCCTCATGCGTTGAACCCCATGCCGGACGAACATTATCATAGGCAGACACGCTATTGTCCGGGTTGCCTTCTTTAAACGGCTTATCCCACCTGGCAGGCCAGATCCTTATGCTATCAGACGGCATATCGTAATGGCCGCGGGTTTCCAGTCCTGATGTTGTTTCTGTAGCGATGAATTTTTTGCCGGGATACCTGTCATGAAACTTTGCATAATCAAATTCATGGTAATTGTAGCCGATCAGGTCGATAGCGCCCGATTTAATGATCTTGTTGGAGGTGTCAGGCCGGTCATTGGCTGTAGTGATCGGCCGGGTTCTGTCCAGGCTATGTACAATAGCGGTAAGTTCAGGGGCAACCCGCAAGGCGCTGGTATCTCCCTGCTGCGGAATCTCGTTGCCGATGCTCCAGATCATCACGCTGGGGTGGTTCCTGTCACGTAGGATCTGATCTTCAAGATCGCGTTTGTGCCATTCTTTAAAAAACAGGTGATAGTCATATTTGGCTTTCCCTTTTTCCCAGCAGTCGAAGGCTTCGTCCATAACAATAAAACCCATTTTATCACAAAGGTCAAGCAGTTCAGGCGCAGGCGGGTTATGCGACGTGCGGATCCCATTACAGCCCATTGCCTTCAACATCTGCAGCTGACGCTCAAGTGCGCGGGTATTTACCGTTGCGCCTAAGCTTCCCAGGTCATGGTGATCGCAAACGCCTAATATTTTCATTGCCTTACCATTCAGGGAAAAGCCTTTATCAGCATCGAAATTGAAGTAGCGGATACCGATAGGTGTTGTATATTGATCGGATGAATTTGCCCCCGATATTTTGGTAACTACTTTGTATAGATAAGGGCGATCAACTGACCATAAAGTCGGGTTATCAAGTTTTAAATCCTGCGTCAGCCGGGATGAAGCATCTTTTAAATCGGTCTTTAATACTGAACTGGTTACAGTTTTACCTTGGGCATTTAGAATAGTTGTGGTTAAGGTAACAGGCTGACTGGCTTTTGTGCCGTTGAGAATGGTCGTAACAATTTTAACATCAGTAGATTTATCGGTTACTGCTGGTGTTATAACATATGTTCCCCAATGGTCAACAGCTATCTTATCAGTAGTCACCAGCCACACATTCCTGTAAATACCGGAGCCTGAATACCAGCGTGAATTTGGCTGAACAGAATTATCTACCTTCACAGCAATGGTATTTTTGCCATTGAAGTTTAAATAAGGCGTTAATTCATACCTGAATGAGATATAGCCGTTCGGACGGAAACCTAAATGGTGGCCGTTTACCCAAACATCGCTTTTTTGATAAACACCGTCAAAGTCAATATAAACCAGCTTGTTTTTTGATGCCGCCGGGACTGTAAATGTCTTACGGTACCAGCCGATACCGCCCGGTAACGCGCCGCCTTCGGGCGTGGCAGGGTTATCTTTACTAAACTTTCCTTCAATGCTCCAGTCGTGCGGCAGGTTAAGTAAGCGCCAACCGGCATCATTAAGGCTTACGTCTTCTCCACCCTTTACGTCCCCGAGGTTAAAATGCCAGCCTTTATCAAAATCGGCCACGGTTCTGGCTTGCTGGCCAAATCCTTTTAAGGTGAATAAAACGGCAATTAAAGAAAGGCAAAGCGCACCAGCGGCCTTTTGCAAAAAAGCTTTGTATAGCAGCATATCAGGTTAAGTTAGGTAATAACTGTAAATCGGACACTAAATTAGGGATTAATTTTTGAATTAGTGATTTAACAGGCAGTTTGAATCAATTAACTTCGCAATATGCAAGACAATCTTAAGCAACTTTACGGCAACATAGACATCTACCTTTTTGATCAGCTACTTAAAGGCACCTATGATAATTGCAGAAAAGTACTTGATGCTGGTTGCGGCAGTGGCCGTAACCTTATTTACTTTCTCGGGAATGGGTATGAGGTTTATGGAATCGATCCCAATCCCGCAGCTATAGAGACAGTAAAGATCTTGTCACAAAATTTGTCGCCTGCCAATGCCTTAGATAATTTTCAGGTGGCTGCTGCCGAGGACCTGCCTTTTGATAGCGATTACTTTGACCTGGTGATCAGCAGCGCGGTATTACATTTTGCGAACAACAAGGAGCATTTTGAACGCATGCTGCGTTCCATGTGGCGCGTACTTAAACCAGGCGGTTACCTGTTTTCAAGACTTGCGTCCGATATTGGTATTGAAAGCTTAGTGCGTAGCCTGGGAAACGGCCGCTACCTTTTGCCCGATGGATCGGAACGTTTCCTGGTCAATGAAAAACTGTTACTTGATTATACCGAAAGTTTGGACGGACATTTGCACGAGCCGATTAAAACCACCAATGTGCAAAATTTACGGTGCATGACAACCTGGTGCCTGCAAAAATCCTGATAAATAAAAACGCCCCGTGCATGGGGCGCTTATGGATTAAATACTGTTTTCCTGCAAGGGCTCGAACCTCAATCTTCAGAGCCAGAATCTGACGTGATACCATTACACTACAGGAAAAATTAACACAATTAAGCGGGCTTAACCCGAATTTGTCGCGGAAAAAACTGGCGATATTCTTCCGCTGCAAATATATAAAGAATGCTTTTTATTTGATACCATTTTTTAAAATCACCGTAACCGTCAAAATAACTGTGCAAACCCTATGCCTTTTGCCGATAAATCAATAAATTTGATAACCAATTAGTCTTAACCTACCAGATATACTTATTATGACAAAAGAAAATGTTTCCAGGCGCTGGTTTATTGGCGCGGGTGTACTTGCTACTGCCGGTATGGCCATTGCTTCGAAAAGCGCCCTTGCCAGGTCAATTTTAGCGTCGGCAAAACCTAACTCCAAAATAAACGGCGTTCAAATCGGGGTCATCACTTATTCGTTCCGGAGCATGCCGGGCAGTATTGAACAGATATTGAAATATTGTGTAGACTGCAATATAAATCAAATTGAGCTTATGGGCGAGGCAGCTGAGGCCTATGCCGGTGCACCTGCCCGTGATGGCAGTGCAGATTACGCTGCCAAGATTGCACAATGGCGTGAAAGTACAATTATGGACCCGTTTTTTGCTATCCGTAAAATGTTTGATGACGCAGGCGTTGGCATCTACGCATGGAAACCAAATGCTTTAGGTGCAAAAAACACTGACGGCGAAATAGATTATGCATTTAATGTTGCCAAAGTTCTTGGCTGCAGCCATGTTACTGTGGAGCTGCCCGATGATCTGCAAACCCAACGCCTGGGCGACATTGCCGAAAAACATAATTTGATGGTTGGCTATCATGCACACACACAGGCCACACCTACTTTATGGGATACCGCTTTAAACCAATCGGAACATAACGGCATCAACCTTGATATTGGCCACTATTCCGCCGGAACCAGCACCAGCCCGATTGATTTTATCCAAAAAAATCACAAACGCATATTAAGTATGCACATCAAAGACAGGAAGTTTCATGACGGTCCGAACATGCCATGGGGTGAAGGCGACACGCCGATAAAAGAAGTATTGGCCCTGATGAAAAAAGAAAAATACAAATTTCCGGCTACAATAGAACTGGAATATAAAATTCCCGATGGCTCTGACGCCGTTAAGGAAGTGATCAAGTGCCGCACTTATGCCAAAAATGCGTTGGCTTGAATTAGAGCCAAGAATCAAGAGCCAGGAGCCAAGACAAAAAAGAGCCTATCTAATCTCACCTATTCCGGTGAAATTAGATAGGCTTACTAATTATATTTACAATAGCTGACTTTTCTTGGCTCTTGGTTCTTGGCTCTTGATTCTCAATTTCTGGTTCTTGCTTAATACACCCAATCAACTATATTTGGATAATGAAGGAGATAGCGCTGATCATTCACGAAGATATGACCTTGTCAACAGTTACGGGGGCAATGGACATGTTTATACATACCAATAGGTTTTTTGAGCATACGGGAAAACCACAACCCTTTAAAATAACACTTGCCGGTGAAAAAAAACACAATGACCTTATAGCTGCTCCTGTTCCTTTTGTGAACTATGGCGTGATATCCGATATGGAAAACCCGGATATGATTATTGTCCCCGCGTTTTATGGCGACCGGGATAACATGCTGAAGAAACACCATAACATTATCGACTGGCTAAAAACAATGCACCAAAACGGGGCCGAAGTGGCTAGCCTTTGTTCGGGCATTTATTTCCTGGCTGAAGCAGGATTGTTACCGGGCCGTTCATGCACTGCGCATTGGAATGACAGGGATGATATTGTAAAAAGATATCCCAACGTTAACTTTTTATCAGATATGGTGATAACCGACCAGGACGGGATTTATACCAGCGGCGGCGCTTTTTCGTCGTTGAACCTGATCCTTTACCTGATAGATAAATTTTGCGGGAGAGAAGTCGGGATCTGGGCCAGTAAAATGTTCTCGCTTGATATGGATAGGATCAGCCAATCGCATTTCTCCGTGTTCAAAGGTCAGCGCCAGCATAATGATGATGAGATTCTAAAAGCACAAACCTATATTGAGCAAAACCACCACCTGCCGATCAATATTGATGAAATTGCCGATCACACTAATATGAGCAAGCGCAACCTGATCAGGCGGTTCAAGAAGGCTACACATAATACGCCATTTGAATATTTGCAGCGGGTAAAGATTGAAGCAGCTAAAAAAGCGCTTGAGAAAGGGACGCAGAATATTAACCTGCTGATGTATGATGCCGGCTATAATGATATAAAGACTTTCCGGGAGGTCTTTAAAAAGATCACCGGGCTTACTCCACAGGATTACCGGAGGAAATATAGCAGGGAAGCGATAATGCTTAATTAATGGAAAAAACGACGATTTTAGTCGGGATACTGGCATTCATAATAGTCATTGGTGCTTTTGTATATTTTGTATCAGGTGTGAGCGCTACGATTCCGCCAATTAAAAAGTATCAGTATATGGGAAGTATGAATCGGCTAATAACTGGTTTAGGAAATTATGCTTCCAAAACTCCAGATATGACTTTTAAAATAACCGATACAGCAGGTAACCGGGGAGATGGCTATGCAATATACATGAATGTTAAAATGATAAAAGATCGACATCAGTTTGAATATCATTTAAAGTGTGAAGAAAACGATAGTAAGCCAACTATTACAAAAACTGCTCTTGTATTTGCATATGATGCAACGAATAATTCGGGCGGATATGGAATGAGTGCTACTGGAATTAATGTATTAATTGAAAATTTTGACAATGATTTTTTACCAAGATTAAAAACCAGCCAAAACATTGAGTTAAGTGCTGTAAAACCTACTTTTCTTGACCCGCTAAAACACGTTTGGAATGGAGATTAATTTCAAATCCTGATCATTAAAACTTAATGACGAGCTGTTGAAACTTTAACAAATTATGAAAAGAATCTGCCTATTATCATTTTCCGTAATTATTTTTTGTTTCAATGTAGCGCGTGTAAGTGCGCAACAGGTATCCCCCAAATTCCACGTCATTGCCCTTTATGAAAACGGAGGCCACCACATAGAATACTCTAAAGCAGCCAAAGTTTGGCTTGATAAATTAGCCGCTGACAGCAATTTCTCTATTGATTATATCCAAAACACTGACCAGATCGACGGCGCTTTTCTTAGCAAATACCAGCTTTTCATTCAGTTGGATTATCCTCCGTATGGTTGGAAGGCCAATGCGGTAACGGCATTCCAAAAGTATATTACCGAGGGCAAGGGCGGCTGGATAGGTTTTCACCATGCCAGTTTGCTGGGCGAGTTTGACGGATACCCTATGTGGAACTGGTTTTCCACCTTTATGGGCGACATTGTTTATAAAAACTATATCGCCACCTTTGTACGGGCTAAGGTAAATGTGGAAGACGCCGGTCACGCGGTGATGAAGGGCGTGCCATCGTCCTTTACAGTTGAGAAAGAGGAATTTTATACCTATAACAAAAGTCCGCGGCCAAATGTGCATGTAATTGCCAGCGTAGACGAAGCAACCTACACTCCAAATTCAAACATTAAAATGGGCGACCACCCGGTAATATGGACTAACACCAATGTAAAAGCGAGGAACGTCTATATTTTTATGGGGCATTCGCCGATCCTTTTCGATAGCGAGGCGTATACAACCTTATTTCGTAATGCTATCTTTTGGGCGGCGGGGAGGTAGAGACGCGATACTTTGCGTCTCTGAAGAATGTTAGGCCCGAGACGCAAAGTATTGCGTCTCTACGTTGTTTACTGATACAATGTTCCCTTCCTATGATGCGGTTTTTTCCATAAGATCAACTGCCATACCAGTTCAGCACTGGATAGCACAACAATTGCGAAAATCGCGGCCATGACCGCTTGCTCTGACGAAGCGAACGCACCGGCCAGCGCTACAAAATAAACGCCGAAGGGAATCACCAGCGCTATGCAAAGCCATGTTACATTTAATGGTATTTTAAATGGACGGTACACATCCGGCGATCTCTTCCGGAGCCTTATTAATGAAATGTATTCTAATGACAGCCCGGCCCCATAGACGGTAACATCTATGATCAGGAGGTCGCTGAATGGCCAGAATATCATCAGGCTAACCACCAGTGAGCAAATAATGATCGACACATATGGTGTTTGAAACCTGGAATGCAGTTTGTTTAAACGTTGAGGCAGTAGATCATCATCAGCCATCACTTTCGGTACACGGGATACAGAAAGCAATACTGCAGCATAGATCCCGAGGCTGCTGGCCATGCCTGCAATGGCGATCAACGAACCCAGCCATTTCCCGCTGATCAATTCAGCTACAGACGGGAAGCCTTTATCTTCCAAAACAGCTGCGCTTATTCCTGATTGCTGCGATACCAATATGATCAAAAAGTAAAGGACGATCACCAGACCAAAGGCCGCGAAGATAGAGATCAGGTAGGATTTTACCGGCTTTTCAACTTCTTCGGCATAGGTGGTTACATTGTCCCAGCCCAGACAATTCCACATTACAGTATATAACGCCATTCCAAATGAAGAAAATGACAGCCCTTTAACGGACGGCGAAGTTACGGCGATACTGCCCGCATGGTGATAGAAAAAGACGCCGAACAAAATGATGAATGGCGTCAAAACGATAGCGCCAAGAATAAGAGATGTCCGGCCAACAGGCACTATCCCCAGCACATTTAATCCGGCTGAGCCCCAAACCACACATAAGCAAATTGGGATCCGGTATTCTGCTAAGACAGGGAAAAAGTAAGAGGCATACAGGACAAACAACCCGGGATAAATTGCCAGGTCTACGAAAGTATAAAGCCAGGTCCACCAGCCTTCGTAAAAGCCCCAGCGTGTACCTAATGCATGTTTTACCCATTTATAATAGCCGCCGGTTACAGGCATCATGCTGTTCAGTTCAAGCACGGTAAAAATTGCGGGCACATCCCACAACATTGGTGTCACCAGCAAGATCAAAAGCGCCGCCTGAGCACCAGCATAATTGAGCAAGGGTTCAAGTCCGTACGGGCCGCCGGAAACCGTAAAAAAGATGACGGCGATAAGCTGGATTGGCCTGATCTTTCTTATTAACGGCGGTGACGACATATGCTATAAAAATATTATTTATGATTTTAAATATTGAATTAGTTTGAAGTTTTTATTTAGAAATTATTAACCCAAAACGTAACGTTTTTTGGTTAACAAGCTATTTCCGTGAAACTATATTAAATAGAAATTAAGTAACTATTACCATTTCTCCGGCGCCATAAAAGTAAAACCCTAATGTGTAGTTTTAATTTTATTTAAGCTATTCCCAATGCGGAGAAAGATATTGTTTATTACTGGTTCCATGAACCAGACTTCTCAAATGCACCAGATTTCGAAGCACCTGGATAACTACGATTGCTGGTTCTCACACATCTTTCCCGACAGCGATTTTGTTAAGGCGGGTCTTAAGTACACAAGTTTAGCTAACGGCACTGTACTAGCAGATCATTTCAGGGTCAAATCAGAAGGGTATTTCAGGCAGCACAGGCTGCAGGTTGATTACGGCGGGGAGAGGAACAGCTATGATTTGGTGGTGCATTGTTCCGATATGATCGTAGCTGAAAAGTTCAGAAAAACCAAAACCGTTTGGGTGCAGGAGGGCATGATCGACAAGCGCACTTTGTTAAGCGGGATTGTAAAGACCCTGGGGTTACCTCCATATTTTACGGCAGATACGTCACTGAATGGTTCCACAAACATTTGCGACATCTATTGCGCGGCATCCGAAGGCTATAAAAATCATTTTATAAAACATGGAACTGACCGTCGTAAGCTTATTGTAACGGGAATTCCCAATTATGATAATCAACGTCAATATATAGACAATGATTTCCCATTTCACAACTACGTAATGGTTGCTACTACTGATATGCGGGAAACTTACCGGTTTGAAAACAGGCCGGCGTTTATCAAGAAGGCGGTTGAAATCGCCGACGGTAGACAACTATTATTTAAACTTCATCCTAATGAAAAGGTAGATCGTGCTTACGCTGAGATCCGCAAATATGCCCCGGCAGGAACATTAATATTCCATAGCGGGAATACCAACCAAATGATAGCGAATTGTACCGAATTGATCACGCAATATTCAACAGTAGTGTATACCGGCATTGCGCTCGGCAAAAAGGTACATTCTTATTTTAACCTTGATGAACTAATGAAGCTTGCGCCTATACAAAATGGCGGGGCTTCTGCGAAAAACATAGCACAAGTATGCTGCAGCTATATTAGATACAAAGGCAAAAAGGAAGATTTTCTATCTCAATTTATACTGCAGCCCGAGCCTGAGTTGTTTCCTGAAGTTCAGTATGCCTGAAGTGTTAGCAATATAAAACAGTTTTATGGCAGAGAAAACGGTTATAGTTGTACAAGCCAGGATGTCGTCAACCCGCTTACCGGGAAAGGTTATGCTTCCTATTTTAGGCAAAAGCCTTTTACGCAGGATGATTGAACGGCTGCAGATGATAAACCATAACGCGCAGATAGTTATTGCTGCTTCTGATGATAAGGCCGACGATGTTATTGAACAGGAAGCCGCACAGATAGGTGTTGCCTGCTATCGTGGGAGCCTTAACGACCTATTGGACCGCCATTACCAGGTTGCCAAAAAATATGAAGCCGATATCTTGTTAAAGATCCCATCGGATTGTCCTCTTATTGATCCCCGCGTAATTGATGAAGTACTTGATTTTTATTTCGAATACCCGGGCAAATACGATTATGTGAGCAACCTGCACCCTGCAACTTTTCCGGATGGCAATGATGTGGAAATAATGACCATGCACTGCCTGGAAAAGACCTGGAGCGAGGCGACAAAGCTGCTTGAACGGGAGCATACCACACCCTACATCTGGGAGCATCCGGAGATCTTCAGTATTGGTAATCTGACCTGGGATTCCGGAAAGGACTATTCGATGTCGCACCGTTTCACCATTGATTATGAAGCCGATTACCGGTTCATAAAAAGAGTGTACGAAGAACTATATCCCGAAAGACCGGATTTTTCCTGTGAAGATATTTTAGATCTGATAAATAAGAAGCCGGAAGTATATAATATAAATGCGCAATACGCCGGCGTAAACTGGTACCGCAACCACCTCGATGAATTGAAAACTGTTTCAGCGGCCCAAACAAAAACCATTGCTGATTTTTAAAATGAAAAGTATATTAACGAATAAAAATGATCTTGAGAGCATCGCGTTAAACGTGCGGGAGCATATCATAAAAATGTCTACCGATGGCGGCTGTTTTGTGGGTGCATCCCTATCGGCAACCGACCTCATCGTTTACCTGTATTCCGAATTCCTGAATATCAATAAAGATAATCTTGACGATCCTAATCGCGATTATCTTTTCCTTTCAAAAGGGCATGACGTACCTGCGCTTTACGGCACCTTTGCAGAGCTGGGCCTGTTGGAAAAAGATCGTTTAAAAAATCACCTGTCTACAACTGACCATATTTACTGGCATCCCAATACGCGTATTCCCGGCATTGAATTCCATTCAGGATCACTTGGTCATTTACCTTCAGTTGCCATTGGTGTTGCCATGGATATCAAGATAAAAGGCGGTTCGAACAAGATAGTATGTATACTGGGCGACGGCGAATTGAATGAAGGTACTTGCTGGGAGGCAGTGCTTGTTGCAAACGCTTATAAATTGGACAACCTGATCTTTGTAGTAGACCGCAACGCTTTCCAGGCGAATGTGGCTACAGAAGACCTGATCCCGCTTGAGCCCCTGCATGATAAATTCACTGCATTTGGCGCTGCGGTAAAAAGAATCGATGGTCACAGCTTTGAAGCATTGCACGAAGCATTCTCTGCCTATCCCTTCCAAACCGGGAAACTTAACGTGGTAATTGCGGACACTGTTCGCGGCAAAGGATTGCCCAGCATTGAACGCCGCGCCGACAGGTGGTTTTGCAATTTTAACGCTGCCGAAGTTGATAGCCTGCTTAAAGAACTGCATGGCGAAAATTTAACACAATTAACATCTGAAACCTTAGTGGTAAGATAATATGACCTACGAAGAACTACTCACTGAAACCGCTTTATCCGACGAACGCTTTATCGTGATGACTGCGGAAAACCGTGCGCTTGTACGCAATATTCCCGGCAAATTAGGAAACCGCTTTATTGACACCGGTATAACCGAACAAACTATGATCGGCGCTGCCGCGGGCCTTGCACTGCGCGGACGAATACCCGTAGTACATGCTCTTGCTTCCTTTTTAACTATGCGCGCTTTTGAATTTGTGCGCACCGATACCGGCATACCTAACCTGCCTGTTAAGTTGAGCAGCTTTATACCTGGCTTTTTATCTGATGGGAATGGTCCGACGCACCAGGCCGTTGAAGACATATCGCTTATGCGGGGTATTCCTAATATGACTGTATTTGCTCCCGCAGATGAGGATGACCTGGTTGCTATGCTGCCGCAGATCTGGGAATGCCCAAATCCATCTTACATCCGCATCAATACCCGCAAAACCGACTATAAGCACAGCCCTTTTAAATTGGGAAAAGCCGAAGTCATTTCTGAAGGCGAAGACGTAACCATTTTAACTTACGGTTTGTTGTTTGAACAAGCGCTTATTGCGGTTGAAATTCTTAAGAATGAAGGGCTGTCGGTTGGTCTTGTAAATCTCAGAAGTCTGAAACCTGTAGACGAAAAAGCAATTTTGCAGGCTACACAAGGCAGCAGCCTCACAGTAACACTGGAGGATCATTTTTTAACGGGAGGATTATACAGTATAGTTGCCGAGGTACTGCTAAAGCACAATGTTACGGCAAATGTGTTGCCCTTTGCCTTGAAGGATAAATGGTTTAAACCTTCCCTTTTACCAAATGTGCTGCAATATGAAGGCTTCACCGGCAAACAGATCGCCGAAAAAATATTAGGGTACAGTACACGTTTTGTGCAACCCGGAATATCTATCCCACAATTTTCTGAATAAATAATACTTGCTATGCCAAATACTATAAAATTTAATACTGATTACCCGGAAATAACAAACTCAAATGAGTTATATGAAAGGGCTTTACAAGTTCAGAAACCAATTACTCAAACGCTTGCCAAGGGGCCGGGACAATTCACTAATGGCGTAGCCCCCAAATATTTACAAAAGGGACTTGGTTCGCACGTTTGGGACGTTGACGGTAATGAATATATCGACTTCAATTCAGCTATAGGGCCTATCTCTTTGGGATACGCCTACCCGGCGGTTGACGAAGCCATAAAAAAGCAATTACAGGATGGCATTACCTTTTCGCTGATGCACCCGCTGGAAGTTGAGCTTTCTGAATTGATAAAGGAAGTTATCCCGAATGCTGAAGCTGTGAAGATCTCAAAAACCGGAGCTGATGTTTGCTCTGCTGCCATCCGTGTAGCCCGTGCCTTTACAGGACGGGAAAAGGTTTTTTGCTGCGGGTACCACGGCTGGCACGATTGGTATATTGGCATTACCAGCCGCAATGCCGGCATCCCGGAAGCTATCCAGAACATGACCTATACTTTCGAGTACAATGATATTGATGCTATAAAAGCTGCGCTTGATGAAACCGTGGCCGCGCTCATCCTGGAGCCATTCATTTTTGAAGCGCCTAAACCGGGTTTTCTCAAAGAATTGGCTGAAGTATGTAAAGCCAATGGTACCCTGCTGATCTTCGATGAAATGTGGACCGGCTTTCGTATCGCCGTAGGTGGTGCGCAGGAATATTTTGATGTTAAGCCCGATCTGGCCGTTTATTCAAAAGCCTGCGCTAACGGGATGCCTATCGCGCTGCTTACCGGCCGGGCCGATGTAATGGATCTGTTCAACCGTGAAGTATTCAGTTATACCACCTTCGGCGGTGAGGCGCTTTCTCTTGCAGCCTGCATAGCAACTATCACTGAGTTACGCGACAAAGATGTTCCCAAATATCTTGATGAAAAAGGCGCCCTAATGAAAGACGGTTATAACCGGATCGCCATTGAAACTGGCATGGACATTTATACCCGGTGCATTGGCTACAACTGCCGTTCGATGGTAACATTTACCCCTGAAGCAGGAAACGGGTTAGAAGTAAAAACGCTGATGCAGCAGGAAATGATAAAACGGGGTGTGCTTTGGGCAGGATTTCATAACATGTGCTACAGCCATAGTGATGAGGATATAGACTATACACTTTCAGCTTACCGGGATGTGATGCCAATTATGAAAGAAGCGATACTTAGCGGCAACATTAAACAATATCTAAAAGGCGAAGTGCTCGAGGCTGTTTTCAGGAAGGTGAGTAACTATAATATTAAACCGAAGGTGGTGTAGACGTCATTGGGTCATTAAGTCATTAGTCATTGGACAGTTTTAGAACTTCCCGCTATGACCAATGACCCAATGACCCAATAACCTAATGATAAATATGATGTTTTCCTTAAATAATAAAACCGCCATAGTAACCGGAGCATTGGGGCTGCTGGGTAAAAAACATTGTGAAGCCCTTGCCGAAGCCGGTGCGAATGTAGTGGTTGCCGATATGGATGAGGCTGCGACAGAAGATTTCGCTGCAAGTTTGGGTGATCAGCATGGCGGGTTAAAAATAGATGTTACCAGCGAAAGATCGCTGAAAACAGCGCGTGATAAAATATTAACTCGGTACGGAACCATAGATATACTGGTAAACAACGCAGCCATTAATGACATGTTTGAAAACCCGGGATTGGCCAAAGAACTCTCCGCATTTGAAAATTATCCGCTTGACGCCTTCAAAAAATCGTTGGATGTAAACGTTACAGGTGTATTCCTGTCATCACAAATCTTTGGCTCAGTAATGGCGGAACAAGGAAGTGGCAGCATTATCAATATCGCATCAACTTACGGCATAGTTGGTCCCGACCAATCCATTTACCGCGACGAATTTGGAGAACAAACTTTCTACAAATCACCGGTATATCCGGTAACTAAAGGCGCCGTAGTAAACTTCACGCGCTTTTTAGCAGCCTACTGGGGACATAGAGGTGTACGCGTTAATACCCTTTCGCCGGGTGGTGTTGAAAACGCGCAAAACGAATTCTTTATACAAAACTATTCTGCTAAAACCTTACTCGGCCGTATGGCACGGCCCACTGATTATCAGGGTGCGCTGGTGTTTTTGGCCAGTGAGGCATCAGCATATATGACCGGCGCCAACCTGGTGGTTGACGGCGGATGGACAGCAATTTAAAAATTTAAACTATAACGATATGTTAACCAACAAGCTTTCACGTATCAAATTACTCCTCACAGATTGTGACGGCGTATTAACAGATGGCGGCGTTTATTATGGCCCATCGGGTGAAGAACTTAAACTGTTTGATATCCGCGACGGCATGGGTGTTGAGCGGCTTTTTAATTTAGCCAATGTAACCACAGGCATTATCACCGGTGAGCTTTCGCCATCGGTAATTAAACGTGCCGAAAAATTAAAAATCACTGAACTGCATCTCGGTGTAAAAGATAAACCTGCAGTGTTCAACGAGATATTGACCCGGTTGAATTTAAAGCCGGAAGAAGTAGCTTATATCGGCGATGACACCAATGACCTTGAGGTAATGAAACTTGCTGGTGTATCGATATGCCCTGCAGATGCCATATCTTTCATAAAAGAAAAAGCTGACGTAATTTGCGAAGCCAGGGGTGGGAAAGGTTGTTTTAGGGAAGTTGCTGAAATGATAATTTCGTCACACCTGGAAGCACAGGGCGTTTCAAAGGAAGTTAACGAACTTGTGATCTCAGCGCGTCAGGAGATAAAAGAGCCACGTCCCGCTTCCCAGACCATCGCTTTAAACAGCGGGAATAAAATTGGTCCGGGCGAACCATGTTACATCATTGCTGAAATTGGTATTAACCATAACGGTTCACTAGATATTGCTAAAAAGCTGATCGATGAGGCTGTTGCCGCTAAAGCTACTGCGGTTAAGTTTCAGAAAAGGACACCTGAAATTTGTGTACCAAAAGACCAATGGAACATCATGCGCGACACACCATGGGGACGCATTACCTATATTGATTACAAACGCAAAACTGAATTCGGCATTGTTGAATATGCTATTATTGATCAGTATTGCAAAAAGCTGGGGATCGATTGGTTTGTTTCCACCTGGGATGTTGAAGCAGTAGATTTTATGGAGCAGTTTGATACGCCATTGTATAAACTTGCGTCGGCATCATTGACCGATTTCCAGCTTATCAAGCGCATCCTGTTAACAGGTAAGCCGTTAATGCTTTCCACAGGTATGTCAACCATTAAAGAAATTGAAGACGCGGTGAACCTTGTTTGGTCATTTGATCAAAACTATCCGTTGTTTATTGCGCATTCAACTTCGGCATATCCCTGCAAACCCGAAGAGCTTAACCTGAAAATGATCCAAACACTTGGTGCTAAATATCCGGGTGTGCCAATTGGCTATTCGGGTCATGAAACCGGCCTTGCCACTACTGTTGCCGCGGTATCATTGGGTGCTACTTTTGTAGAACGCCATTTCACGCTCGACCGCGCCATGTGGGGCTCTGATCATGCCGCTTCGGTTGAGCCGCAAGGTTTCCAGCGTATGGTACGCGATATCCGCGATGTAGAAATTGCTTCAGGTGACGGGATAAAAAGAGTTTATGAATCAGAATTGGGGCCGATGAAGCGTTTAAGGGTAAATATTAGTGAAGAATATAAGGATAAGTCGTTAGTCTAAAGTTCGAAGTCGAAAGTCTTTAGTCTGAAGCCTTAACTTTTTTTAGTAAAGTCATTGAAAATTCCGATTTTCGATTTCAGACTAAGATTAAACCATGAGCTCTTTTAGAGATTTGATTGCATATAAAAAGGCCTTTGCATTGGCTATGGAAATTTTTTCAATTACAAAGGGCTTTCCTAAAGAAGAAACCTATAGTCTGATTGATCAAATGAGACGGTCTTCCAGGTCAGTTTTTGCATGTATAGCAGAAGCTTATAAAAAAAGGAAGTATCCCAATCACTTTATAAGCAAGCTTACTGACGCCGACATGGAAAATGGTGAAACACAAGCCTGGCTCGATGCATCACTCGCCTGCAATTACATCACTGTCGAGAAGTATAATGAACTTAATAAGCAAAGCGAAGAGGTTACTTACCTGTTAATCTATATGATTAATAATCCTGAGAAATTTAAATAAGTACCAAATCGTAAAATGTATTGGCTAAATTAGCTTAAGACTTAAAATACTATAACGACTTAAGACTAAAGACTTTCGACTTAAGACTTAAAATGTACCTGATCCAAACAACAACCACAATCTTATTCTGCTGGATTATCCTGATCATAGCGTGGGAACGGATTTCGCCTTACCGGAAGGGCCTCCCCTTTTTCAGGGACGGATTTTGGGTGGATTTGGTTTGGTATACCATTATACAAAGCTTCGTATTGAAGATCGTGATATTCGATTATATTATTAATCCTGTTCAGCATCATTTCGACTGGTCTGGCTTCCAATTCATCAAAAGCTGGTCTATCACAGAACAGGTTTTGTTTTTTGTTATTACCCATGATTTGTATATCTACCTGTTCCATAGGTTACAGCATTCCAGTAAAATACTTTGGCGCACGCATGAGGCGCATCATTCAGGGAAACAAGTTGACTTCCTGGCAGGGGCACGCTCTCACGCTTTAGAAATTATCATCAACCAAACCATTGAGTTTGCCCCGATAATTATTCTTGGCGCCGACCCAGCTGTAGTACCGATAAAAGCCCTGCTTGATGCGATGTTTGGCATGTTTATCCACGCCAATATTAATGTTAAATTGGGTAAACTCAAGTACTTTTTTAATTCGCCTGAGTTGCATTTATGGCATCATGCCAATTACCGGGAGGTATTCCACGCCAACTTTTCTACCAAGTTTTCGGTTTGGGATCATCTGTTTGGGACAATTTATGATCCGGGCCATAAGCCCGGAAACAGCAAGGAAAATTGGGGATTGTATTATGATTACCCTAAAGATTATTTCCTGCAGCATGCCTTTTCAGTGAAACGATTTGACGAAAAAAACCTGCTGAAATATCGGTGGTTTAAAAATTACTACACATTAAGGCCAAACCTTATCAAAGTATTAAAAAGGACTTTCCGCCTAAGGCGGAATGCTACGGTAATTGATATGTACCCGACTGACAGTTTAAGCCCTACGCTTCCGGTAGTTGCCGAGAATGAAAAATTAATGTCTTACAACAAATAATCACTAATATATTGGCCTGGTTATATTTAATTTTAGCTGCTGCCTGCGAAACAGCATGGACATTTTGTTTAAAGTTCATGAAATTCAGCGATTTTAAAACGTTAAGCTTTGTCGACTTTTATAAATGGCAAGGGAGATTGACAGTTTTGCTTCCCTTTATCGGCTATATCTTATTCGGCCTGGCCAACATTTATCTGTTCTCGTTGGCAATTAAACAACTGCCAACCGCCGTAGCCTTCGCGGTTTGGACCGCAGCCACGCTGATATTAATAAAGTGTGCCGAACTATCATTTTTTAACCAGCATATTTCATGGCCCGAAATATTTTTTATGCTGCTGATAATGGTGGGGATATTGGGATTGAAATTTTATGCCATCCAGGTTAAGTAGTTAGCTGTAGCTCAATTTGTCGGTGACCATGGCGGTGATTTGGCTAAAGCCGTTTTTGAATGTTTATTTGACCAGTCCGCTGAAGCGGACGGCAATGAAAATAGTAATTCATTGCCGTTGGTTTTAACCAATGGATCAGAAGGCTATTACTTAGATCGGGGCTTAAGCTGAAGATTATCGCGACAATTTGAATTGGACTCCATTGCAAAAGCACAAATAAAAGTTTAGTATTGTAAGCCTTATTAAAAATAAGGCCATAGCAATCTTCATGATTGTTGTGGTAGCTTAATAACCTGCTATCTTATTCAATTGACTTTTATGAAAAAATATTTTGCCATAATTACCTCAGTTTGCTGTTTTGTTTGTAATGCTTTTGCACAATCGCCGCCCGCAGCAACCCCTTCAAAAAATACACAACCAATAACACGTAGCCGCGTCTTGCAGGTTGATTCGTCTATTGTTACCAAACATACGGTAACAATAAAGGGAAAATCAATTCCTTATACTGCCACCGCCGGCTGTATGCCGATATGGGATGATGACGCGCGTCCTGTTGCGGGAGTGTTTTATACTTATTATGAAAGGGATGATGTTACCGACAGAGCCACAAGGCCGCTCGTGATCTCGTTTAACGGCGGGCCCGGCACGCCGTCGGTATGGATGGAAATTGGGTACACAGGCCCCCGGCGTCTTAAAACAGATGAAGAAGGTTACCCGGTACAACCTTACGGCATAGAAGGAAATGAAAATTCGATACTGGATGTTGCCGACATTGTCTACGTTGATCCGGTAAATACTGGCTATTCGAGGATTGTGGACAAGGAAACCCCTGGATCAAAATTCTTCGGCGTGAACCAGGATATTAAATACCTGGCGGAATGGATCAACACCTTCGTTACCCGTAAAAACCGTTGGGCATCGCCAAAGTTTTTGATCGGCGAAAGCTATGGCACGACGAGGGTATCAGGTCTCGCACTTGAATTGCAGGATGCACAATGGATGTATTTGAACGGAGTGGTACTGGTATCACCTACCGAATTAGGCATTGAGCGCAAAGGTACTTTGCAAGCAGCGCTAAAACTGCCCTATTTTGCTGCAACGGCATGGTATCATGGCGTTTTAGCACCTGAATTTCAGCAAAAAGATTTGACCGCGTTTTTGCCCGATGTAGAAAATTTTACAGTCAATGAACTGATTCCCGCTTTATCGCGCGGTGGCTTCATTGACGATGCAAAGAGAAAAGAAATAGCGTTGAAAATGTCAAAGTATTGCGGACTTTCTGAAAAAGTAATACTGGACAATAACCTGGATGTATCGTACGACCTGTTTTGGAAAGAATTGCTGCGTGATAAAGGCTTTACCGTTGGCAGGCTCGATTCGCGGTATAAGGGTATAGACAGGCAAACATCAGGCAGCAGCCCTGACTATAACGCTGAACTAACTGCGTGGCTCCATGAGTTTACCCCCGCAATAAATATCTACCTGAGAAATGATCTGAACTATAAAACCGACCTTAAATACAACATGTTCGGCAGTGTTTTTCCATGGGACGATAAAAACGACCATACCGGCGAGAACCTGCGGCAGGCGATAGCCGAAAACCCTTACCTGCACCTGCTGATACAATCAGGCTATTATGACGGGGCATGCGATTATTTCAATGCCAAATACAGCCTTTGGCAGCTCGACCCGAGCGGCAGGCTAAAGGACCGCTTAAGATGGGAGGGCTATAAAAGCGGGCACATGATGTACTTGCGTAAAGAGGACCTTGCAGTCGCCGCCGAAAACCTGCGGAAATTTATCCAGGAATCAATTCCTAAACCAGGGACTCCGGCTAAATATTAATTTAGGTTTAATTGTTCTTTAACCCTATTTCGTGGGTCTGATAATTTATCAGGAATTCATTGTCAACAAAAAAATTGATACTAAAAATGGTCCTGGGATCGCCGGTGAATGACGGCTTCGCAATTTGGGTGAGGTTATTTGTGCTGGTTGTGTTATATGAATAGGTAAACCCGTTATTGGTTGTTAATGTTACCGACGTATTGTTGGGCAGCTGAATTATATTGTTCTTAGCATTGGGGTTTTCTATGGTAGAAATAGCAGGTGTTCCTGTATCAAATAATACAGTAGCCGCGATGCTTTGCCCATTATAAGTTATTGTGGAAGGGATATCAGGTGAGTAGCCTCCCAATGTATTATAGGTAAGGGAGTGCATAACAAAGCCTGAAGAGGGTGAAACATCGCTGGGTACAAGTCCAATAGTAAGCAGCCCGGACACATAAGTACCGCTGGTGCTAAACATAGAACTATTAAGGGTAGCCAGTTTAAAACCGCTGATCCCACCGTTTTTAGGGCTGAAATAGCTCAAAGGGCTGCCTATAGCGCTGTTGGCAAAACTAACGCCAGGGCCAACTCCAAATATATCATTGCTGTGCGCCGCCTGTGTTTGCCCCGTAGTTACGTCAACAATTTTGTAATATAAAAATATCGGTATCCTGCCTGTAGTAATATTGCCGTTTTGATTGCCGATGGTTATTGTAGTGTAGGCAAGGTTTCCGTATTCCTGCAACTCGCTTTGGGCATTTCCAAAGGCTATCACTGCTTCCTGGGATGTTACTGTAATGCCGTTTACAACTACAGAGTCGCCGGGAACTGTAATGCCCGAACTTGTGATCATTGATGCCGGCAATATTCCGGTGGCATCAATTGTCATACCCGCTGAACCGGTGTCAAATACGCTGCCGTAGTTAACAGTTTTGGTCCCGATTTTTGTGATTTGTATTATTACACGCTTATAAATGCTGCTATCCAATTCATATAGCCCGAGTTTTGCAAGCGGGGCGGCCGCAGTTACAACCGGGACGGGCGTATTATGGTCTTTTTTACAGGAAGCTATCGGTAAAGTTAAAAATAAGCCACAAGCAAATACTGTAAGGTATTTATTGTATAATTTTCTCATATATTATTTTGTCATCTCTATAAGCATTGCTATAACGGAATTTTAACTTAAATCTGTATATCAGCTATTTAAATTTCAATATTATTTCGCGTACTTATTTTAACACACGTTTTAGTTAAACTGCGCCTAAGCTAATAAATATACGTCAAAAAGATTGTCCGGGTTGTGTTAAACTAATAATCGTTGTCTTACCCTCATCTCTGTTCTATTTTTATTTTTGGTGAGATGGTATTGTCAAAAAAAGGAAGTGTTGGGGATGTGCCGGGTAATTAGCTTTTGCACGGACACTTAAATATTGATGAGAAAGAAATATCAGGTTTTTGGCGAAATATTGAAAACGCCCATCGTAAAAATAAAAAAAGACCGGCAATTGCGCCGGCCCTCCCCTAACTAAACTAAATAATTAACTATATTATAATCCAAACGACTTTGCATCGTCAATTACCATGTAGGTATTATTGCTGGCATGGCCAACGCTTGCACCTACGAGCGATTTCAGTGAATCAACATCGGGTGCGGTCCATAAACATGCTGAAGCTGTCGGATCAACCCCTGCCATTAAACTTACAATTTTAAATCCATCAGGAATAGGGGGATTAGATTGTAACACGCCCCAAAAAGCATCTGGATCTGTGATCTGGTGGTTTACTAGAATATTCATTTCTTTGTTTTTAAGTTTACACCTAAGCTAACATTTCGGCGAGGTGCCACAAATGTGAAAAAAGTAGTATTTTAAGTGTGGCAGACCTTTCCAACACGTACCTGAAAGAATATATCTTAGTGAATTTCCATACGGACGCTTCCCCGTTCCAATGAAAGGCTGATAGTTTTTGATTTATCAAAGATATTTTCCAGCTCAATCTGCGCAGTACTTTTCTGCGCATTGGCAAGCCCATCGTCTTTATTTGTTCGCCAGCGGGAGCCAAGGGCTTTATTTAAATAGTTATAGTATTTATTATAGAGATCGGTCCCTTTCAGCTTGTCAATGTTTTTCCCCGACAAGTCTATCGTTACATAATAATGCCGTCGGCTGTCGGCAGAAATATTTGTTTCAAAACTATTTAAAAACGACACCTTACTTTTGTAAAACTCAATGTTCAGGCTTTGAAGTTTTTTGTCCTGTACTCCCCGGATCTCTTTGTAGCTTGTTTTACCGTAGGCATAAAAATCCTTTAGTGCTTTTGCGAAGTTCTTTGTGTCGAGATAGACCACATCTGTATATTGTTTAAAATCGCCGTTGTTCCATACTCCCGATTCAATTAAGATATTTTCTGCATCAAACATGCTGCCCCTGCCATCCACATTCGCTTCCCGGCTTGTTTTGTCGGTATAATCCTTTTCATAATTTCCAACAGCACGACCCTTAGCATAGGTGGCAAATACATAGTCGCCCGTGGCAGTTATGAATATACCCTTGCCGTTTATCTGATTTTTTTCAAAATACCCGTAAAAAAAGGTTTTATTCATTACCAATTCCCCTAAACCTTCATATAAGCTGTCCTTAAAATTACCGACGTAAAACCCGCCTTTAATAACCTTTAAACCAAATCCTGTGCTGCAATTACCGTATTGGCAGGTGTACTTTGCTGTATCAATTGTTGCCGGATCGCCCTTAAAATACAGGCCCTTGTTCAATACTTTGTCGCCATTGTAATACATCGTACCATAACCTGCGATCTGGTTGCCGATAAATGATCCTTCGTATCCCATTTTTAAACGGTACCAGGCTATCCGGCCAACCCCGGTGAGGCTGCCGTCTAAAAAAGTACCGTTATAAATATCTTCAGTAAAATAGTGCCTGCTCCCAAAATAGCTATCGCAATCCCCCGTTACGCATTCATCACCGTTTTTCTTGTCATTATAGCATTCTATAAAAATGTCATCTTCCGAACGCCACATTTTTAGCACTACATAGGTTGCCGGATTTTTTAAATAATAAACCGTATCTTCTTCTTCATCTAACTCTGTTTTTAAGAACCACTCTTTCCCTAAACACGAATTGAAGGCCCGTTCCATAATCCTTATTCCTTCTTTTCCTGGGGTACCTTCCGACAACACATAGGCCTGGTAGCTATAGGCGTGACTGTTTTTATTGTACTCGATATATTGCTCCGTCATTTTATCATCCGTAGCCCAGAATGTCCGCAATGCCTTATATTGTTTAAGGATAGTAGATTTGGTTTCTGTTTCCGGGCCTGTGATTGAATGTAATGTAGGTTCCCCGGCCACTATTTTTACTATTTCTTTTACGTTGGCACAGTTCAGTTCCTGGGCCAGGACAGCCCCTGAAAAGCTTGAAAAGATTAAAAATATTGCTAGAATAATTGCAGGATGTTTGGGCTTAATCATAATATAGGTTTGGCAACTTTCAAATTATAAATTTCGCAAAAGCCTTTCTTTAATCCTGATGCAAAAAGTAGTAAAAAAGTAGTAATCTTCAGTGATGGTAAGGCAGAAATTGTGGTATGATATTTTGATATTTCCCAATCCTAATCCTTTATTTCTTTCCAACTGTTCAGCACGCACTTCATAGCCTTCTCGTATATTACCAGATGTTCCTACGGAACATTCAATGTTGGATTTTCCCATGGCTACCAACCAAACGTCCCGATGGGACGAACTTATGTAATCGTCCCATCGGGACGTTTGGTTGGTAGAAAATAAAGAAATGCATTTTTTACGTTCCATAGGAACGATTGGTGCTTAAGAGATAATAAGAATTAAACCAGATGTTTAACTAATTAAAATTCAATTATATTTATCATGTCCAAAACCCTGGTTAATGAAGCCTTACGCCGTCATTGCAATTTTTATTGTTTTTACGTTCCCGGCGTATGCGCAAAATATTATTCCCAGGTTCGAGAACATTGGCGTTAATGACGGTCTTTCGCAGAGCTCGGTATACAGCATTTACCAGGACAAAAAGGGGTTTATGTGGTTTGGCACCGCCGACGGCTTAAACAGGTACGACGGACAGAATATCCGCATTTACAAGATCAGCGATAAAAAGATAGCCAATTCCAATTTTATTCACGGCAATATTTGTGAAGACAGCCATGGCAATATCTGGTTTTGCAACGAAACAGGGCTGTACCAATATGATCCGCTAAATGATAAACTTGGCCGCAAGGTTACTTTTAGCCAATACCAATGGACAGGCGGCATTTTTATCGACAGCAATGATGTGTTTTATCTACTTAACCCGGCTACAGGCATTTATGGCTATCGTATAAACACCAACCACTTTTTTTTCACGGCTAGCAGATTTGCAAAACCTTATACCACATTTTCCGTTGGGGGACTGGCCACAAACTTCAAAAATGCCATTTGGGTAAAAATGCCTGATAACAATGGCATGATTTTTTTAAATACCCAAACCGGCCGGGTAAAGTATTACAAAACGCCTTTTAAATTCCATTCCACATTTTATGCCCGGAACGGGAAATTGTATAACGTTGAGGTTCCGGGAAAAATAACGGTAACCGATACCGCATTGCATATTTTTGATACGCTAAATTATCCCCTCCCTAAAGGTAAGATGCTGGCAGTCCAATCGGTGTATAGCGATGACTATCATCGGCTATGGATAAGTACCATTGATGATGGTTTGCTATGCTATGATGAAAATACCAGGGCATTTACACACTACCTGCATGATAACGCTAAACAAAAATCACTGCCAATTAATATCATATCGCCTTTATGTATCGACCGTTCGGGCAACCTGTGGATAGGGACGGATGGCAGCGGTGTTTGTAAATTAGACCTGAAACCGCCAAAATTTAATCTGTTCCCCTTAAATGAAGGTGACTATAAATTTCTGAAAGACTATTTCATCAAATGTTTTTATGAAGATGAAAACGGCCACATTTGGTTTGGCACACTAAGCAGCGGCCTCAATATTTACGATCCGCAGACCAGGCGGATAAAAAACTATAATTTCCCTTCGTCCAAAACCAAGGGTTTACCCGGACCCATTGTCGGCGATATCCTAAAGGCCAGGGACGGCACAGTATGGATCTGTACCAGCACGAACGTGGCAACTTTTGACGAAAACTCGGGCAGGTTCTCAACGATAAAAATCATTAATGGGCCCGAGCTTAACGAGCATAACAATTTTGTTTATAATCTGATACAACAGCAAAACGGCGACCTGCTGGCCGCAACTTTTTGGGGCCTGATGATCATAAAAAAAATAAACGGCATTTATATCGGTGTATTTGGCCGGTCGCCTGATGAAAACCACATTTTGACAACTGATGTAGTTGAGATGGGCGACCACACGTTTTGGGCCTGTTCACCAATTCATGGCCTGTACCATTACAAAAAGACGGACAACGGTGGTTTTGTTACTATTGAAAAACATTTCCCGTTAATTGATATGCGCAGCATCCATAAGGATGAATTGGATAAAAATATCATCTGGATCTGCTCGGGTATTGGGCTGATAAAATTTAATGTAGTTACCAAACATCAAACCATATACGATGAAAATAATGGGATGGCGAACAGTTATGTTTATGGTGTAGTTGAAGACGGGCAGCACAATTTTTGGATAAGCACCAATATGGGGCTTTCTTTTTTCGACAGAAGGGAAAATACTTTCCAGAATTACTCGGCCAAAGACGGATTGCAGAGCAATGAATTTAACACCCAGGCATTTTATAAAGGCCGGTCGGGTAACATTTATTTTGGTGGGATAAAGGGGTTTAACTGGTTTAATCCGGAGGCTGAGAAGGCAATCGTCAAAACCAATCCGAGGGTTGCTATAACATCTATCAATATCGACGACAAACCTTACATCGGGGACAAATTATTTGCCGTAAGTAAAACCATATCGCTGCCGTACAACCGCAACAACATTAGTTTTGAATTTGCCGCGCTTGATTTCACCCGGCCGCAGGCGAATAAAATAAAGGTGATTTTAGAAAACTGGGATAAAAAATGGATAACGTCCGACGACAAAAACATGCGTTACAGCCATTTGACGCCGGGCAAGTATTTATTAAAGGTAAGGGCCGCCAACAGCGATGGTGTTTGGAGCGCCGAAGAAAGGCTAACGGTCATTGTGAACGCGCCATTCTGGCAAAAGGCCTGGTTTTATATCATAGCTGGCATAAGTCTTTTGGCGCTGATCATCTATGTTACTTATTTTGTATCCCGGCAAAAGATCAGGAAACGGTTACGGCAATTGGAGAAACAGCACGCTATTGATGCGGAACGCAACCGCATAAGCCGTGACATGCATGACGAAATAGGCAGCGGGTTGACCCATATTGCGCTATTGAGCGAACTGATACAAACCCAGCAAAAAACGGAACGTGCCGTGAAGGCTGACCTGGGGAATATCTCGGCTGCTGCACGGAAACTTGTTGAAAGCATGAGCGAGATTATTTGGGCGCTGAATCCGCAAAATGACTCGCTTGAAAATTTGCTGTCATATATGAGGGAACAAATGCAGCAAATGTTCGAACCATTCAAACTTAAGTTGAAAATAGACTTTCCTGATGAGATACCGGATATAAAGCTAAGTAACGAGCAGCGCCGCAATTTATACCTTGTTACAAAGGAAGCGCTGAATAATGTAATGAAGCATGCGGATGCTAACAACGTTAAGCTTTCGCTGAAATTGGAGAACGGTCAACTCAATTTTGAAGTTTTAGACGACGGCACATGCAGGTCAGGCAAAACACTGCAGCCTACAGGCAACGGTTTAAAAAATATGCGGAAAAGAATAGAAGATATTGGCGGCGCAATTGACTGGGTAAGCACTCAAACAGGGTTAAAGGTTGTTTATACGTTGCGCATTGGAGCCGGGAGACAAGATATCAAGATTCAGGAAGCAAGATATTGATAAGGCGAAATACCGGGGTGGCTATTGGAGCCATGGCAAATGCCGGTCCAGATATGTCTTGTCTCTCAATATCTTGCTTCTTGTGTCTTTCCTCGCGCGATTACTACTTTTTTAACATTGTGCACTCATTTGTAAACCACTACTTTTATAGGAATGACACCTATTGTAATAATTGAAGACGACGAGAAGATCAGGAACTATTTGGGTGCCTTGCTGGCCGGCTCGGGCGAGTTTAATTTGAAGGCGTCATTTATAAGCACTGAAGAGGCCATTGATTATTTTGATATTGGTCTTGGTGACGATATAGAAATTGTATTGACCGATATACAATTACCCGGAAAAACGGGCATCGACCTGATTGCCTGGCTAAAGCCGCAACGTCCTGATATTCAATTTATGGTGTTAAGTGTTTATGATGATGCCGACAGGGTATTTAAGGCCCTGCAGGCAGGGGCAACCGGCTATGTTTTGAAAAATACTTCATCAAATAAACTTATAGAATCATTAATAGACCTGCGCAAAGGCGGCAGCCCAATGAGCAGCCAGATAGCGCGAAAGGTGGTGATGGCCTTTCAGCAGCAGGCGCCTTACGTAGATGCCAGGGATAGTTTAAGCGACCGCGAGAATGAAGTATTGGCATGGCTAAGCAAAGGTTATAGTTACCAGGAAATAGCCGACCACCTTTTTATTGCTATTGATACCGTGCGTACGCATATCCGTAACCTTTACGAGAAGTTGCATGTGCGCAATAAAAAAGAGGCATTGCGCAAAACGGGGTTAAGGTAAAAGGTCATCTAAAAATAGCGATGGGTTTCGAACCTTGGGTGTTCGAAACCTTGAAAAAGTGCAGTTACCCTCTTTACACCGCAGTGTAGAGAGGGTCGACCAGCGTAGTCCCCAACATTGTTGGGGAGGGTGAGTAGACGTACGCCAATGCATTAGCGCTAATGCCGCCCGTATATTTACTCACCCGATCATCGCTACGCTTGATCACCCTCTCTTCCGCAGGCGGTAAAGAGGTGTTTAGGAAGGTTTCGAACACCTAAGGTTTGAAACCCATCGCTATGGAAAGAACCCTCACGACTGTTAAAAGTAATTCCCTCAAACAACCATATAGCCAGATAGTGTTATTTTCTTTGTCCAAGTCTATATTGTCCTGACATAGGTTTACATAAGTGAATATTCAAGTGGTTGATTTACAGTGCATTGCAAAATGTTGGCATAAAATAAAAATGCAATAGTCTGATTTTTAATTGCTTACAAAAAAAAGCCATGGTGTTCATTTGAAATGAACGCTGGTGAACGCCACAACAAAAGGCCTGGTAATAATATATCCAATGATCACAATTGGCCTTGCCAAATCAACAAATTAATACCTACCTTTAAATAAGCACCTAAAAACATGAAACCTCATCGCCTATTCAAACCAACATTATTACTGCTTGTCTTGCTGCCGGGTTTTGTAATGAAACTTTCAGCACAAGAGCTATACATTATGCCTAAGGGGGTTCAATCCCGTGTAAGCAGCTTTGAAAATCTGAACGGTGAAAAGGGAGAAGGCGGAAAATCAAATAAAGGCGCCAAAGGAAGTCCCTCCGCATCACTAAAAGCTGGAGAAAGCAAAACATTACTTGAAGTAAAGTCGGCAGGCGTTATCCAGCGGATGTGGTTTACAATAAACAAGCGCGACCCTGCGATGTTGCGTTCCCTGCGTTTAAGGATGTATTGGGATGGGGAAGACAAACCGGCAGTAGATGTGCCTTTCGGCGATTTCTTTTGTGCAAGCCTTGGGAGGCCGGTAGCTTTCCAATCAGCACTTTTTACGGATCCGGAAGGTAAAAGCTTTAACTGTTATATCCCCATGCCCTTTAAAAAGAGGGCGAAGGTAGTATTGACCAATGAAAGCAGCACCGATCTGGACCTGCTCTTCTTCGACATAGATTACAGCCTGCTTGATAAAGCACAGGAGGATATGCTGTACTTTCATGCTTGCTGGAACAGATCGATCACATCAAAACCCGGGACGGATTTTGAAATATTGCCCGAAATAAAAGGAAAGGGCCGCTTTTTAGGTGTAAACATCGGCGTAAATGTTGATGCGGCTTATGGCAAAACCTGGTGGGGCGAGGGCGAGGTAAAGATGTATATTGACGGGGATAAAAAATATCCTACTATAAATGGCACCGGCTCTGAAGATTATATCGGAACAGGCTGGGGCGAGGGACAATTTACGCACATGTACCAGGGGTGTACAATAGCCGATACTACCAAGCGGCAATATGCATTTTATAGGTTTCATATTCCTGATCCGATTTATTTTGAAGACAATTTTAAAGTGACGATCCAGCAAATGGGTGGTGGAGCAAACGACGAGGTAGCGAAACTGCAGGCAAGTGGGGTGCCTTTGGTCCCGGTGACTGTATATGGCGAACATAGCTTTACCCCGTTGTTAACACACCCCAAAGCATTGACTGACGCCGATTTCCCAAAAGGCTGGGTGAACTTTTACAGGGTTGATGATTATTCGGCTACAGCTTATTTTTATTTGGACAAGCCCGAAGACAAACTCAACGAACTGGAGCCGGTGGCGGAAAGGATAAAATAGCCACTCTCAGAAAGTGCCTGGTGTCAATTGTTTGTTACATAGCTTAATATAATAGCTTTACGCCTGCATATATCTAAATTAGCAGGAATTCAGGCCAATATTATAACCAATTATGAAGTACAAACAACAAACACCATCCAAGTGCTTTTGGACTGCCTTACTTATCCTGGTTTCTCTAACCATAAATGGTGTAAAAGCCCAGACAACTGTTGACGATCCTTACTTAGGGATAATCCCGGCCCCTACATCGGTTACAAAAACTGCCGGCACTTTTAATTTTAACCAGGCGACATTTATAAAGGCGGATAACCCAAAGGATAGGTCGGTGGTTTGGTTCAAAGATTACCTGGGAAACAATCTTCATTTTGGTAATGCCATAACAAAATACAAAGGCAAATCGTCGCCAACAACAGGAATATACCTGACTGCAAAGGGCTCTGATAAACTGCCGAAGGAAGGGTATAAACTTACCATAACGCCGCGCCGGATAACTATTGTCGGTAAGGATGCCGGTTTATTTTATGGTATCCAAACACTGATACAGCTTTTGCCGGTTGATCATTCGGCTGCTCAAAAACTGCCCTGCGTAGTTATTAATGACGCGCCACGATTTGGCTACCGGGGGATGATGCTTGACGTTTCCCGTCACTTTTTTAATGTGGCTGAGGTTAAGAAGGTTATTGAATTAATGGCTGCTTATAAGCTTAATAATTTTCACTGGCATTTGGTTGATGGCCAGGGTTGGCGCATAGAAATTAAAAAATATCCAAAGCTTACCGAAGTTGGCGGGTACCGTATGCAAACCATGTACGGAACTAACCGCGACTGGTTCGACCAACAGTCATATGGCGGTTTTTATACCCAGGATGAGATCCGCGAGGTTGTAAAATTTGCTGCGGATCGCTACATCAATGTTATCCCAGAAATTGAGATGCCTGCACATTCGGATGCCGCGTTGCGGGCATATCCTGAATTCAGATGCGATACAATTGCCGGAAAGCCAGCATCCAGGGGTGTAAAAAGTATTTACTGCCCTACCGAAGCCACGTTTACCTTCCTTGAAGATGTGCTGACCGAGGTAATGGCGCTTTTCCCAAGCAGGTATATTCACATTGGCGGCGACGAGGCAGGGAAACAACCATGGATGGAGTCGGCATTTTGTCAAAACCTGATCAAAGACAAGGGGCTGAAAGACGAAAAGGATTTGCAGAGTTATTTCATTCAACGCATCGAAAAATTTATCAACTCAAAAGGTCGTAGCATAATAGGCTGGGATGAAATACTGGAAGGCGGCCTCGCGCCAAACGCCACAGTGATGAGTTGGACAGGTGAAGAGGGCGGCATAGCGGCTGCAAAGCAAAAGCACAATGTGATCATGACGCCGCAAACCACTGGAAATTATTTTGATCATTACCAAAGCAGTTCACCGCAGGAACCGGTGTCTTTTGGAAGATATGCCGCTTTGCCCGAAACTTATAATTATGACCCGGTTTCAAAAAAACTGGGACCGGATGAGCAGCAATATATTATCGGCACGCAGGGAAATCTTTGGACTGAGTATGTGCCTACCGTTGCTAAGCTTCAGTACCAGATAATGCCGCGGATTTTTGCATTGTCGGAAGTTGCCTGGACTAAGCCGGAGAACAAGGATTATACTAATTTCTCGGAAGTGCGACTGGCCAAACATTTTGCACGACTTGACGCAATAGACTATAATTACCGCGTGCCCACAGCCTCAACCGTTCTTGACACGATAGTATTTGGCCCCCAATTTGTTTATACATTAAAGTCGGTTGTGCCGGGCGCTAAAATATATTATACGCTTAATGGCCGCGATCCGCTGGATACCGACCTGGAATATGACGGGCCATTAACCTTTAACGTACCAGAAAATGAAAAGCGGGAACTAAGGACCAGGGTGATCACGCCTTCGGGGAGGCGGAGTATTGCAACCCGCGTACAAATGGTTAACAGGGGTTTGCTGCCGGCGGTAAATTACACAGCGAATACGCATGGCTTGAAGTATAAGATAATGAGGGGGCCTTTTATCGCTACAGATCAACTCGACTATGCTATGGCAAAAGATTCTGCCACAATGCTTAAATTAGATGCTGAACAATTTAAAAAAGATAATTCTAATTTTGGCGTTATCTACAACGGCTTTATCAGTGTGCCGACAGACGGCGCATATAACTTTTCGTTATCGAACTATAACACCGCCGAAATAGCTGTTGATGGCCAAAAGCTAACAGAAACTGAATACGCTATACCGCTTGCAAAAGGTTTTCATAAAATAACTATCAAGTATATTTATAATGCGCCCGTTGCAACAACAGGCACATTCCGAGCGCGACCAAATCCTCTAAGAGTATTTGTAACCGAACCCGGGACATTTACACGGAAGGAACTGGATGCGGCTAATATTTACTATTAGGGAACCAAGAGCCAAGAATCAAGAACCAAGACAGATGGTTGTATCCGCCTGATAAATAAAACGCAATGAATTTGCTATTTTATAAAATACAATGCTTTTCTCTTCCTATCTTGGTTCTTGGCTCTTAATTCTTGGTTCATGGCTCTTGATTCATGGCTCTCATTCTCTTGACTCTGAAATATGGCTACAGTATCGCTCGGAAGTCCTGCTGGTAAATGGATTATGGTTTCGGCCATCCTGGCTTCTGCAATGGCTTTTATCGACAGCACTGCCTTAAATGTTGTTTTGCCTTCCTTGCAGCAAAGTCTCCATGCTTCCGGTACCGATTTATTCTGGCTTCTAAATGCGTACCTGCTGATGCTGGCATCGCTTATCCTGATAGGAGGGGCGCTTGGCGATAAGCTTGGCCGCAAGAAAATATTCATGGTAGGCATTTTTATATTTATAGCCGGTTCTGCGGCTTGTGGCCTGGCGCCGGAGATAACGTTACTTATCATTTTCCGTATTGTACAGGGGATTGGTGGTGCGTTGATGATACCGGGAAGCTTGTCGTTAATATCTTCATCCATTGATGAAAAGGAACGCGGAAAAGCCATAGGCACGTGGTCGGCGATAACAACGGTTGTTACCATGGGCGGACCGGTACTTGGCGGTGCGTTAGCGGATGCCGGCTTATGGCGTTATATATTTTTTATCAATATCCCTATCGGTCTGGCTGCATTGCTCATTCTTTGGCGAAATGTAAAAGAAATAAAGGATGAGGGCGGCGATCTTAAACTGGATTTTCCCGGTTCCGTGACTATTGCACTCGGATTGGCCTTGCTTACTTTTGGTTTCTTGCGTATCCCTGCTATTGGTTTTAACAACTGGCAGATCTATTGCTCATTTAGCGCCGGTATTTTATTGCTTGCAGCCTTTATTTTTATTGAAATTAAAAGCAAACACCCGATGATGCCGCTGCACTTATTCACCAACTTAACCTTCAGCGGCGCCAATTTGCTTACATTTTTCCTGTATGCCGGGCTGGGAGCGGGGATGCTGTTTCTTTCACTGAACCTGGTACAAGTGCAAGGCTACAGCCAACTACAATCCGGGCTCACGTTTTTGCCTTTTACTGTACTAATGATAACAATGGCCCGGTTTGCGGGCAGCCTTGCCGATAAATACGGTCCCAGGTTATTACTGATAATAGGACCGGCCACGGCAGGGACCGGGCTACTGATATTGTCTTTTGTAAAACAAACCGCGGGGCCTTCTGCATATTTTACAACTTTTTTCCCGGGAGTGATCATATTTGGGATGGGAATGTCATTTACCGTTGCACCGCTTACCACCGCCGTGATGGGTTCTGTTAGCGACCATTTTTCAGGAACTGCTTCCGGCGTAAATAATGCTATTTCGCGGATAGCAAATGTATTTGCTTATGCCATTTTCGGTGCGCTGGCCGTGCTGTTTTTTTCGGGGGCATTGGCTGACCACGTTAAAGACATCCCGGTTAACGAAAAAGAAAAACAGGAAATATTGGCCCAGGCCGCCAATTTGGGTAACGCAAAAGCTCCCGTTGGCTTATCTGCCCCAAATAAAATCATAGTAGAAAAAAACTACCACGAAAGCTTTATTTCAGCTTATTCAAAGATCATGAAGATTTCAGCAGTACTTGGATTTTTAGGTGCGCTGATGGCGTTTATATTTATAAAGAATACGGCGGTTAAAAAGGAGAAGGCTCCCTGAAAATCTATACGGAATACTGATTATATGTATTTAAATTGTTGAAAATTTACGTCTGAACAGGATCAAAATTAATTCCAATGCCCAATAGAAGAGAATTTATAAAAGATGCCGGGTTAGTTACCCTTGGCCTGGGTTTATTTCCGTCACTACTCAGTTACGGTAATGAACACATTTTATCAAAAACCTTTATGCTGCCCCGCAGCACACCCGAGAAACAGGGCATTTCATCGGCGGGAATCAGTAAGTTTTTAGAGGCTATTAAACAAAGCAAGCAGGAGTTTCATAGTTTGATGGTTCTTAGGCATGGTAATGTAGTTGCCGAAGGTTGGTGGGCGCCTTACTCATCCGAGCACAGGCAGCAATTATATTCGCTAAGCAAAAGTTTTACGGGTACTGCAATTGGTTTAGCTGTTTCAGAAGGGTTGCTGACGGTAGATGATCCGATCATAAAATTCTTTCCCGAATACGTCCCCGCTGAGGTAAGCGATAACCTTGCGGCCTTAAAAATCAGGCATCTGCTGAGTATGTCGGTTGGGCATGGGAAAGACTCTATTCTAATTTTAGAGGCATCGCCTGCAGGTGTTCCCTGGGAAAAAACATTTTTAAGCTTGCCGGTAGTTTTTAAACCGGGCAGCCAGTTTATGTATAATTCGGGCGCCAGCTTCATGTTAAGCGCCATTATTAAAAAAGTAACCGGGAAAACCGCGCATGAATATTTGACCCCGCGATTGTATCAACCACTCGCCATCACAAATACCACTTGGGGCGAAAACTGGGAAGGCATTAATATGGGAGCCTCTCATCTGCGGATGCCGACAGAAGATATTGCAAAATTTGGTCAGCTTTACCTGCAAAAAGGCATGTGGAACGGAAAGCAGGTGATCACTCCCGAATGGGTGGCCGAGGCGTCGTCAAAACAAATATCCAACGGGCATAATGACAGCAGCTGGGGCTATGGCTATGGCTACCAGTTTTGGCTAAACCCTCCCGGTGGTTTCAGGGCCGACGGCGCATTCGGGCAATTCAGCATGGTATTACCCGAGCTGGACGCAGTGGTAGCCATCACCAGTGAAAGTATCGACACTAAAACAACCATGCAAATTGTATGGGATACGTTACTGCCCGAAATGAAGATTGCCCCGCTGCCCGCCGACAAAGCCGCACACAAAACACTCGTAAATGACCTGAAAGCCCTGAAGTACGACCCACCCCAATTGACTGCTGCCTCGCCTATTGCAGAGAAGATCTCGGGCAGGGAGTTTATACTTGACAAAAATCCTTTTAATGCTAAATCAGTATCTTTTAGCTTTAAAGACAATACCTGTGTTTTTACATTAAAAGAAGATGGTAAGCCGGATATTGTTATAACCAATGGTACAAACAGATGGATCAGGAAAGGCAACCTCAAGCCATCTGCGCACTCACTGTTCTCGCTTCGTCGTATTGACTTTGATTCCATCGTAGCGGCAAGTTTTGGCTGGCAAAATGATAATACACTGCTGCTTACCTGGCGCTATATTGAAACCGTGCACGGCGATAGTTTTACCTGCGTGTTTGATAACGATAAAATAACCATCAAGCCTCTGTTTAGTGTTAATAGGCTTCAGGGAAAGAAGGATGACAGGGCAGATATTGTTGGTAGGATGGTTTAGAATAATAGATGGCAACTAAATTTCGCCCATATTTCCCTTTTTAAACGGTATTGTCCTGACTCCGTGATGAAGTTGATCAAATTTTTTCGGTTAAATGTTTCCAATATCTTTTTGGAATATGCCTTACATGCAATTTGGTGTTTTTACGGGAAGCGATATTTACGCTGCTGAAATAAATTTTCCATAATTGCTGGTATACTGTTTCGTCCTCGGTAAAAGCCGCAATAACGGCCACAGGATTTTTAACCTCCGAAAACTCCATCGTTATAAACTCAGCATCGTGCAAGTCATAATACAGGCCATATTTTCGCCTGATGTCGTAAATAATCCATTTCTGATCGGCATACCTGCTTTTAAAATGTTTTATTAATAACGGCAAAACATTAAAGTCAGGTTCGATAACGGCATAAAATGTTTCGTCTTTTAACTTTTGAAAACGAATAAAAGCTTCCATCCTGTGTTTTTCCCGGCGCATTTTTACAACTATTTCCGAAACCCTGTTGACATACCTGTTTCCGTAATTATCCTGGATGTTTACTGCCGAATCAAAAGTATACCTTATAAATCCGGCAATGTTATTGTCCTCGTTTTCGATGCCGGCGAGGTGGGCGATATAGATGCGCTGTACCCAGTCTGGCGATAATTTTTGCCTCAGGCCTTTTAGCACCCTTTTTGCTTTGACTTCGTCAGTAATAACGTGGACAATATCCTCAAAAAGCGCGGTATTAAACAGTTCTGTATTTTGCAGATCGACAAAGCCAAGCTTACGTTCATAAATTTCGAATATGGCGGTTAACAAACCTTCAAAAGTACCATCGTAAACCAGTTTGGTCATGTCAGAAGATGCTAAGTTGGGTTTGAACATTCTTTAAATATTTACTCTTTGATTCAGCCAGAATAAATTGCTTGATATTAGCGCCGGTTAAATCCCTGCGCTCAAATTCGCTGCTTTTGCAAGTAATAAAATATTTGGCCCTGTTAATGGCAACGCCAATTTTTTTTAGCTGGTCCCAATCCAACTTTCCGAATTTTCGGGCGCTCACAATCTTTTTCGCAGATAGTATGCCTATTCCGGGCACCCTTAGTATCATTTGCAGATCAGCCTTGTTTATGTCGATAGGGAAGGCCTCCATATTACGAATTGCCCATCCCAGTTTGGGGTCGATATCCAGATCGAGCAGAGGTTGATTGTCATTAACGATTTCATTTACGTTAAAACCATAAAACCGCATCAGCCAATCGGCCTGGTAAAGCCGGTTTTCCCTCACCATCGGTACTGCGGTGTTTAAGCCCGGTAAACGTTTATCGTATAGCACAGGCACGTAACCCGAATAATAAACGCGTTTTAAATTAAAGTTTTTATAAAAGTGATTGGCAGTTTGTAATATCTGTTGATCGTTCTCCGGACCCGCGCCAATAATCACTTGGGTGCTTTGCCCGGCCGGTGCAAAAAGGGGTGTTTTTTTAAATATTTTTTTTTCCTCGGTGTACCGGGTAATCTCCTTGCTTAAAAAATTCATCGGACCTATCATATCCTTCCGGTCCTTATCCGGCGCCAGCAATTTCAAGCCGGCCTCAGTTGGCATTTCGAGGTTAATACTCAAACGGTCGGCATACAGGCCCGCTTCGCGCATCAATTCGTCACTCGTTCCGGGGATCGACTTTAAATGGATATAACCGTTAAAGTTATGTTCAGTGCGCAATTTTTTTGCCACCTTTACCAATCGCTCCATAGTGAAATCGGCATCTTTAAAAATGCCCGAACTTAAAAACAAACCCTCAATATAGTTTCGCCGGTAAAAATTAATGGTCAGATCTACCACTTCCTGTACGGTGAAGGCCGCCCGTTTTACATCATTACTTTTACGGGATACGCAATAAGCGCAGTCAAAGATGCAATGATTGGTAAGCAAAATTTTAAGGAGCGAAACACAGCGCCCGTCTTCGGTATAGCTGTGACAGATGCCATTGCTGGCATTACCAAGGCCCTTGTCCTTATTCTTCCGGTTGCTGCCGCTCGATGCGCACGATACATCATATTTTGCAGCATCTGCCAGTATATTCAATTTCTCCGTTATTCTTTCCGCATCCATACAGTTCAAAAATACTAATATTTTTAGTAAATAATATCGTTCCGGAAATAATTGTTTAGAACATAAAGTTGTATCTGCTAACCAATAAAGCTTTTTGAATCATCCAGAAAAACTTTTTTGAAGATGCTTGCCTGTATTTTGGATATATTAGGTGAACTTTTTTGGTGAACTTTAACCATCGATTTTTATTACGACTAACATATTACCTTAACCCTTTACGATATGTTTTCAGTTCAGTTTTTATTCCGTATTGCAAAAGTGACCGCTGTAGCTTCAATTGGCCTGATGGGCTTGCTGGTGGTGATTGACAACACAACGGATTACTTTACCAATTACCAATTTGTTGCGCACGTCCTAAAAATGGATACCACGTTTCCCGAGAGTAATATACATTACAGGAGTATCAACAATATATTTCTTTTTCATGCTGGTTATGTCCTGATTATACTACTTGAGGGCTTGATGGCATTTTGCTGTATTAAAGGTAGCTGGCTGCTTTTTAAAAATTTAAGGGGCAACGCAAGGATGTTCCATGCTTCAAAGAACTGGGCCGTAGCCGGAATTATCATAGGTATTGTTATTTGGTTTTTGGGGTTTGAGGTGGTGGGTGGAGAATGGTTTGCTATGTGGCAAAGCAGGGTTTGGAATGGTTTAACTGCAGCCGAAAGGATAGTTAGTTTCCTGGTATTAGTACTTATCCTTTTGCATTTAAAAGACGAGGAACTGGAATAAATAGTACTTTGTCTTATCATCACCCCCAGCACCTTGCTGTTTAATATCCGCGGTCCGTCGTGAAAAAATTTAATCTTTTCTGATAAAAGCTTAATGTATTCTTTTGTAAATGCTTAAACTTTAAGGTAGATTTGTTTATCATCAAAATGATAATTCTAAATATTGATTTGGTGTAGGGTTATCGGCCCTTAGAGTATCCCCTGTTAGCTAACGATTAAGAACTTTATTGATCTCCTTAAAACCTATAGGTTGTGGGAAAATTGATGCATGTACTCTGCACTTGCTGTTTTTATCTACTTCATTTCTGCAGGACCAGTTTCAGTAGTTTTCCTAAGCCGTAATATCATTTAACCGGGAATAACTTAATTACCTGTATGAAACAACATCGCCTATTTTACCTTGTAATTATTTTAATTGCTTTTACAAACTATGCAACGGCCACTAATTATACCTGGGCTGCTGCAGGCAGCGGTAATTGGACGACCGCCTCTAATTGGTCACCAAGTTCCGGCTACCCGGGTTCATCAGGCACTGGTGACGTCGCAACTATCAATGTTACGGGCATTACTGTTACGCTTACTAGCAGTATCACCATAGGTCAACTAGTTACCGCCACTACTTTTGGAGTAAACAACGTAACGGTGGCATTTTCGGGTTCACCTACCTTGACTATTAACAATGGTTTATCTATCGGGCAACCAAGTTCGGCAACCTATGGCATTATTTTTTCGGGCAGCGGTACTGCAATTATAGGCGGTACGTCAACTTTCGCTTACCAGGCCGACATGAAAGTACTTGCGGGGGCTACACTCACCTTTCCTGCAAGTTCTACTGTGGATTTCAGCACGCTTCAAAGCAGTCTTGACAATTATGGAACGATCAATTTTATCTCAAGTACTTTTCTGTTAGGGCCTTCTTCCGGATTTAATAATTATGGTATTATTAAAGCATTAAACACAACGCTCACAATGTCAGGAACGCCTATAACGCTTAATAACACGGCCACTTTTAATACTACGTCCTGCACTTTTAATATTACGGGAGGGAATATAAGTATTACAAATTCCGGCTCCGGTGTATTTATAACAGACAAATGCACATTTGTCGGGAATGCAGCGAACTCCGGGGTGCTGTATTCGAATTCAGCAACCAGGATTGACCACGGATCTACTTTGAATATTCTAAGCAATAATGGAGCTATCAAAAATACCGGCACAAATACCTTTCATGGCAGTACCATTAATATAATTGGCACTAACCCCGCATTAACTTTAACCAATTCCGGTACTATGACGGCAGATTCCGGATCTATGATCACAATAGGCTCTTATCAGAGTACGCTTACCAATTCGGGCACCTTTTATGCCGGTACGTCCAATTCACCCTGTACTATAAATTTGAGCGGACAAAGTTCAAGCCTCAGTAATACGGGAACATTTTATGTTGGCTCAACCTCAGTTATTAACCCTACCGGCACAAGTGCGTCAATAAGTAACGGAACGGGGAATCAATTTACATTGCAGTCTGATAATTATGGCTCTGCAACTATAAGCGCTTTATCCTCAACGGCAACTATTTCAGGCAGCTTCACCGTTCAGCGTTATCTCACAGGCGGCACATTACAATACAGGGGTTATCGTTTATTATCATCTCCTGTGAATGCCGGCAGCGGATGGTATAGTATAAATTATTTACTAAGTGATATATGGCTTACGGCTACAACTACGAGTGCGTCAGGTGGTTTTGATAACACCACTCCGGCTAATCCCACCCTATATTTATACCGCGAAAACCTTACACCTTCATATACCACTTTTTTAAACAGTAATTTCATTGCTGTTAATAATCTTAAAAATGCTCCAACTTATGGGATGCATGACGCCGTACCCTATAACACAACTAATATTTTTGTTGGTGACGGGTATTTATGCTTCTTTCGCGGCAGCCGGAAAACTTTAACTTATAGCCAGGCCACCACAGTCACTACTATTCCCACTACGGCAACATTAAATGCCACCGGGACAATTAATTATGGACAGATAATTGTTAAAAATTGGTTTACCCCCGCTTCTACAAAATTAAGTTTTTCTTCTTCTTCGCCCGTTGGGTCACAAGGGTTTAACCTGGTAGGCAATCCCTATCCAAGTTCTATCGATTGGGAAACCTATCAAACAGCTACCTCCGGCACCGGGATATACGCGCCAAATGTTTTGGCCACTATTTATCTACTCGATCCCAAGAGCCATAATTTTGGCGCTTATATAAAGGGTGGTAATGGCGCAGGTACAAATAATGCCAGTAATATTATTGTCAGCGGGCAAGGCTTCTTCGTAACTGCACAGAACACGTCGGCACAGTTGCAGTTTAATGAATCTGCAAAAACAAATACCCAGGTAGTAGTGCCGAAACTATTGATGGGCGCACCCACAGACGAGGCCAGCGTTCAGTACCTTCGTTTAAAACTGGCTGAAGACTCAGTCAATACCGAGGACATTGTGGTGCGGTTTAAAAGCGATGCCACTCCGATATATGATCAAAATATAGATGCTGCATATAAAACAGGGCAAGGACGGGTAAATTTAGCCAGTATTTCCAGCGACCAGGTTGACCTGGCTATTAACACATTGCCACTGCCCAAGCAAACACCGCTGACTATCGGGTTAAATTTTAATGTAACTGTCGATGGCAATTATACCCTGAACTTAACTGACCTGGTTGGTATACCAAAGCTGTTTGATGTAAGGTTGACGGACGGCTACAAAAAGGGGACGTCAAATTTGAAGGAAAAAAATACCTACAGTTTTAATGTTGTAAAAGGCGACAGCACAAGCTTTGGGCCAAAGCGTTTTGCTTTGGTCATTAGCCAAAGCGCAGCTTATGCTTACCGTCTGGTGGGTTTCACCGCGACAAAAATGCCTGCCATGCAGGTTAACCTGGCATGGAAAACGGCGAATGAAGAAAGTTATGTTAATTTTACCATTGAGCGCAGTATTGACAATGGCAAAACCTATAATTTTATAGGCAGTATCCGGGGCTCGGCTTTGGGAAGTTACAGTATAATTGATAAAAGCCCCATTAATGGCCTGAACCTGTACCGCCTGAAACAAGATGGCATTTACAGTGGTATTACGTATTCCCAGGTGTTACCTGTGTTATATGCAGAGGGCGTTGGTGCGGCTAATGTTAGTGTTTATCCTAACCCGGCAGGGAACAGCATTAATTTGGTTATTAAGCCGCAAAATAACGAGGCAACCACCTATGGTATTAAGTTTGTAAACAATTTGGGGGTGGTGGTTAAAGAAATTACCTCGTCACAACCTTCGTGGAGCGGCAGTATTGACGGTTTAAAAACAGGCGCTTACATTGTAACAGTAGCAAACAATAAAACTCAAAGCTTTATTGGCGAAAGCAAATTTGTAAAACAGTAGGCCTATGGCAAGGTTGAGGCTACGCTCATTGTTCGTTCAGAAACTCTTCAACAATCGCGGCGGTCAGTTCCGGCAATCTGCTGCCTTTTTTTGCCGTTGGCAATTCGCCAATAAAAGCACCGTGGATCCCGGGCAATATAGCCAATTGCGCACCCGGGATAAGCTGCGACATTTTTAGGGTATGTTCTGAAGTTATTACATCCTTATCGGCAACTATAAATAGGGCAGGGACTTTTATGGCGTTAAAGTCGTCATCAGGAATATCTTTAAAGGCTATCATCCGCGCTACATCCTTTTCAAACATTACCTGTAATTTGTCTTTATCGGGCGTTACTGCTAAAAAAGCTTCCCTTAATGGTTCCGGCATATTGTTTAATGTAGCACCAGGGAAGCCCTCAAAAAAGCCGGCAATAAATCCATCACGTTTATATGCGCCCGAAACCACAACTATTTTATTAACAATGTGCGCATGCCTGATCGCGATCTGCAGCGTAGTGGTGCCGCCATTGCTAAACCCTAAGAAATTGGCTTTATCTATTTTTAGGTAATTAAGCAGGCCCGCCACATCGTCTGCATCCAGCTCAAAAGATTCCGGCGCATCCCGGTCGCTTGTGCGGCCATGGGCCTGCAACTCAACTGCTATCAGTTTGCCACAACCTGAAAGGAACGGAATCAAATTACCAAACGACGTTTGAATAGTTGAGCCGCCGCCGTGTATCAGCACTAAAGGCAAAGTGCCTTCACCATATGTTTCATAATACATGTTCAGCCCGTTTACCGGGGCATAACCAGATGTTTTTGATGTTTCCATAGGAGTACCAATAGTTATTATGACGTCGATTAAATAAGCACGACAATATAAAAAAGTTTTGATTAACGGCGACGATTTAGCCTACGAGAATAAGAAGGAAATTTTGAAATAGCTTAGTAAGCCTTTTGGAAAGCCCCCACATTTTCAAAAATAAGGCGGTTCGCATTATTTCCGCCACCGACATCAAACCAATCTGCAATCTTCGATTGCACGTCATCCTCAAACCCTTTAAAAGTGTATTCGTTGGATGCGCGGTCATAAATATAATCTTCTCCCCATTCGCCGAAATGCGAGGCGGTGGATTCAACCGCATCCATAATATAATCAATTTCGTTATTGGTCATGGTTGGATGAACGGACAGCCTCACCCAGCCAGGTTTGCGCATCAGATCTCCTGCGCGGATCGAATCCAATATTTTATAAGATCTGGCCTCGTTAACATGCAGCAGCATGTGCCCGTATGTGCCGGCACATGAGCAGCCGCCTCGTACCTGGATGCCAAACCTATCATTCAATATTTTGGTAACTAAATTATAATGTGCACCCTGCACAATAAATGAGACCACGCCCAGCCTGTTTTTAATATCCCCCTCCAATACTTGAACCTTTTCCATTTTCCCGAAGCGGTCAAAAATGACCTGCAGTATTTCTTTTTCGCGCTTTAACATGTTTTCAACCCCCATCTCGTCCTTCAACCGCACACACATAGCGGCTTTTATTCCTTGTAAAAATGGAGGAGTACCGCCGTCTTCGCGCTGCTCTATAGTTGAAATATAGTCACGCACTTTCCACGGGTTGCTGTAAACTACCGTTCCTCCGCCGGGATGATCCGGGATAATGTTTTTATAATTTTTTTTATTGAAGATCAATACGCCAGGCGTGCCTGTACCACCCAAAAACTTATGGGGGGAAAAATAAATGGCGTCTAAATGCCCACCCTTTTCTGCGGGGTGCATATTGATCTCGACATAAGGCGCGGAACAGGCAAAATCAACAAAACATAAACCGCCACAATCGTGCATCATTTTTGCAATTTCATGATACGGGGTTTGCATCCCTGTCACGTTAGAGCAGGCTGTAATAGCAGCTATTTTATTTTTCCGGTGCTTAAATTGTTCCAGAAGGCTACCTAAGTGTGTAAGATTAACATTCCCGTTTTCATCAGCATTGATTATTTCAACAGTCGCGATAGTTTCCAGCCAGCTCACCTGGTTGCTGTGGTGCTCCATGTGGGTTACAAAAACCACAGGCCGCAAAAGCTCATCTATTTGCAGGGAGGCAGCGTCTTTTTTTATGTAATCCATCATCCGTTCAGGCGCCCTCAATCCCAGTAGCCGCTGCAGCTTATTAACGGCAGCAGTCATTCCGCTGCCGCAAAAGATCAAAATATCATCACTATTGGCATGCACATGTTTCTTGATTATAGCCTTAGCTTTTTCGTAAGCTTCGGACATCAGCGTCCCAGTAATTGTTGTTGTTGTATGCGTGTTCGCAATGAAGGGCATTATCTCTTTTTGAATACATTCTTCAATTGGCCGGTAAGCTCTGCCGCTTGCGGTCCAATCTGCATAAATTATTTCTTTTTGCCCTAATGGCGACTCAAAAGTTTGCTGATTGCCGATGATATTATTTCGGAAATTAGAAAAATAATTTTCCAATGCGGTTTTTGGTCTCATAACTTTCTTTGCATTCTTTGAGTATCGTGCCTCTATTTCTTTTGTGCAACACTATTAATCCCAAACAAGTC
>Ga0206898_10013_pt1 | contig 55056 bp, 54 predicted proteins | sample Alteio_BWOrgHeat_50_FD_153237 | JGI IMG/M metagenome (GOLD analysis project Ga0206898, IMG submission 153237) | Enriched cells from forest soil in Barre Woods Harvard Forest LTER site, Petersham, Massachusetts, United States -... | ecosystem: Environmental > Terrestrial > Soil > Temperate forest >...
AGATTAGAGTTAGAACACGATTTTGATAATTTATTGGATTTTCAAGATTTAATCTAGTTTTAGTTTATAAAAATCCTGTTAATCTTAAAAATCCTAAAAATCGTGTTCTATTGTGTTAATGCGTATTGCACCAAATTAGCGCCCATTTTTAAGGCTTTTACGCGAGTTTCCTGTGTGTCACCGGCATAAGTGCCATAATCTTCCCATCCGTTTCCTAAGTCGCACTCATAGGTGTAAAAACACACCAGTCTGCCTTTATAAAGTTAACGCGAAAGACCAGTTTGACATTTTGCTTGATAAATTGGGATTAAGTAGTTTGAATTCAACTAAGGTAAGCGAAATAAAAGCGCCGATGCCCGGCATGGTATTGAAGGTTTTTGCTGAGGCAGGAATGGAATTAAAGAAAGGTGATAATCTTTTTGTTTTAGAGGCGATGAAAATGGAAAACATCATTAAAGCCCCCGCGGATGTGACTGTTAAAACCGTTAAAATAAAAGCAGGTGACAAGGTGGAAAAAGGTCAGATACTGATGCTTTTTTAAGTCAATGATATGCACAATAAAAAAAAGCGGGATAATTCCCGCTTTTTTTTATTTATGATTCTTTTGTCTCCCAGCCAGCAGGCGTCGGAGAATTTAGAGGTTGTTTTAGTTTGCCTTAAAAGGCTTTGATTTCTTTACACTATAATGTGGCTTACCTTCGGGGCTTATTTCAGGAGCACCCACAAGGGTCATTGCACAACGGAAACCAACCTCGGCACTTGCATCGTCTTCGTTCATGAAACGGCGTGTTGCCGGGTTAAGCCAGAAGGCCAAATCATTCCAGGAACCGCCTTTATAAACCTTTGACTTATTGTTTACAAGGGTAGTTGTACCATATAGTGCAGTATTAACTGTATCCCCATAACCCCTCGCATCTGGGTTAAATGGCTTACCACTTAGCGGATCCTTTATTGGTGGCAACTTGTTGGCAGTGTCTTTACCATTGGCCTGGGCCTGTATAGCCACCAGTTCGCTGTATTTAAGCTTTTTGTTAGATTTTGAAGGGTCCTTTATCGGCTTACCGTATTTATCTTTAGCGTATAATCCTTTGGCAGGATCTGCAAGGCGTTTGTTGGTAAACTCGTTACCGCGGAACGGGTTAAAATCATTAGTTTCTTCAAATGATGTTTGGCGATAAGTATCTTCAACCCATTCATTTACGTTACCGGCCATATTGTACAAACCGAAATCATTTGGAGGGAACGATCTTACCGGCGCCGTAATGTCCGCTTTATCGTTCAAATATCCGCCAACACCAGCATTGTCACCTAAACCACGTTTAAAGTTGGCAAGAATCAGGCCTCGTGTTGACCTCTTTGCAGAACGTACCCCTAGTCCATTCCATGGGTATACTTTGCCGTCATCAATATTTTCAAATTGTGTATTTCCTATTAACGATAAAGCAGCATCGGGAAGCTGAACTTTTGGTGATAGATAGGGTAATTCAGCGGCAACTCAACAAAATCGAGTTCAGGGAATACCTTTTTCATTTGAGGGCGGATATACGGATCTAATCCATAATTGTCATCGATGTGCAAAAAGCCGCCCCCGGTTAAATACTTACGCAAATTCTGCGCTTCCTGTTCAGAGAATATAACATTCCCGTGCCCGGTCATAAATATAAAAGGGTAATTGAATAGTTCGGCACTGCCAACCTCAACAACTTCATCTTCGGCCTGAAAGTTGGTTCTTAAATTATCGTTACAAAATTTTATCAGGTTGGGTAACGCCGTTCTGTCGCCGTACCAGTCACCACCGCCGTTGTATTTAAGCTTGGCCATTTTGTAAGTGGGAGGCAAATAAAAACTGCTTGCCAGTATTACCAAAACAAAAGCACAAATTACATAAACCAGCTTCTTCATGTATTAGATTAATGATTTAATATCGTCTTCACTAAATCCTTTTATCGATTCAAAAAATTCACCTCGAAACAAGCTTCCAAAGCGGCAGTTTCTGTTCGTAAACGGCTTTCGCCTAAAGTTATTGCTTTAAAGTCATTATGCAAAGCATTATCAATTTCGTTGAGGGTGAAATCCCCTTCAGGGCCAATCAGAATCAAGTATTTTTCACCAGGCTTAATTTCAGATCTAAGGTTTGTTTTGTCACCATTTTCGCAATGCGCAACAAACTTTTGCCCGTCGAATGGTCTTGCCAGAAATTGGCTGTAAGTCATCGGTTCGTTTAAAACAGGGTGGTACGCTTTGATTGATTGTTTAATTGCCGACGTGATAATTTTATTGAGCCTTTCAGTTTTTGCCTCTTTACGTTCGGAGCGCTGGCAAATAATAAGCGATATTTCATCTATACCTATTTCTGTGGCTTTTTCCAGAAACCATTCAAGCCGTTCGATATTTTTGGTAGGGGCTACAGCAATATGCAGGTAATGGTTTCTTTTATTGAACTGGGTAGTTACCGAATTTATTTGAAGGATTGTTCTTTTGGGATGAGCGTCTTTTATGGTAGCATCATACAGGCCGCCCCTGCCGTCAATTAACTGCACCTCGCTGCCTGTTTCAAGTCTCAGCACACGGATACAATGCTTGCTTTCTTCTTCATTAAGAAAATATTGCTTATGCGAAGGGTCAATATCAGGTGTGTAAAAAAGTTGCATCGGCCAAGCAGATCAATGTAAATCTACAGCATCTTCTTCATTTATCAGTAGCTCAAGTTTAACGGATTCGATGTTTTGATCAGATTTTTTGAGCACTGTAATATTGTAGCCGTTTGACTCTTTTTGTTCGCCAACATCAGGTATTTTACCAAAGATGTCACCAAGCCAGCCCGATACAGTATCATAGTCGCCGTCTTCCGGTAAGTCATGGGGCAGGTGGCTATTTACATCGTATATTGGCGCCAAGGCATTTACAATGAATTCTCGGTCGTTTATTTTTTCAACAATCGGTTTTTCTTCATCATACTCATCCTGTATTTCGCCTACCAATTCTTCAACTATATCTTCCAGCGTAACCATCCCAGCAGTGCCGCCAAACTCATCCAGTACGATCGCAATTTGTATGCGCTTTTGCTGCAGTTCGGCCATCAGATCATTGATCTTTTTGGTTTCCGGAACAAAATATGGCTTACGTACAATGTTCTTTAATTCAATTTCTTCATTACGGGCAAGCAGCGGTAAAATATCTTTGGCATGCACAATCCCAACTATTTTATCTATAACATCATCATAAACCGGGATTCGCGAGTAGCCCTCGGTGATAACAAGTTCCAGCAATTCGTCTTTGGATGTATTGATGTCGACACCAGATATTTTAGTGCGGGGCACCATGATATTTTTTACAACGCGCTCATTAAAATCAAAAACATTTTGAATTAGCTCGTGCTCTGTTGAATCCAATGCGCCCGTCTCCTTGCCCTGTTCAAGTAAATATTGCAGTTCTTCCGAGCTGTGATTAGCTTCGCCTTGCACGGGGTTTATACCGATAAGTTTTAAAACAAAATTAGCAAAACCGTTTAATAGCCATATCAAGGGTCTAAAAACCACAAAAAAGAACCGCAACGGTACAGAAATGGTCATTACTGTACGAACCGACCTTTGTATAGCAATTGACTTAGGAGCAAGCTCTCCAAATACAATATGCAGGATAGTAATGAACGCAAATGCTACAACATGGCTGGTGTTTATAACAAAACTTGAAGTAATAACCAGGCCGAACAAAGCGAAGAGGTTAAGCATCAACTTGGTGGCCACTTCCTGACCCACCCAGCCTAAGCCAAGTGACGCGATGGTTATACCCAATTGCGTAGCCGCCAGGTAACCGTCGAGGTTGTGCATAATGCTGCGCGCTATTTTTGCAACCCCGCTGCCCGATTTTGCTTTGATCTCGATCTGAGAGCCGCGCACCCGTACCATAGCAAATTCGGCGGCTACAAAAAAGCCGTTTAGCAAAACCAGGAAAAGGGTAAGGAAAAGATAATAACCGTTTATTTCAAGCTCGGGCCCCATAGATTAATTATTGGTAACTGGGAAAAGTAGATTTATACAATTCCAAACTCTCATTAATTACTTTATGAGCATACCGTACTCCCAGCAGGTGCTCAATAGTAACGTTTTTCCCTTCCAGCTTTTTATAGTCTTTAAAGAACCGTACAATCTCAACCATCACGTGCGGCGGAAGTTCGGCAAGGTCGTTCACATAGTTTATAGACATGTCGTTTTTTGCTACCGCGATGATCTTGTCATCCTGTTCGCCATTATCTACCATGTGCATCACGCCAACTACCTTCGCCTCTATGATCGACATGGGGAATACATCGATAGAGCAAAGAACAAGGATATCTAATGGGTCGTTGTCATCACAATAGGTTTGGGGTATAAAACCGTAGTTTGCAGGGTACATTACTGATGAAAATAAAACCCTGTCCAATTTCAACAATCCCGACTCCTTATCTATTTCATATTTCGCTTTTGATCCTTTCGGGATCTCGATAATGGCATTTACTACTTCAGGAAGATTTTCACCGGGTGAAACCTGGTGCCAGGGATGCTGCGTACTCATTTATAGTTATTTTAATTCTTTAATATTTGTGTTTCTCTGTAGTTTTCGTTTTAAAAAAGCAACAATTAATGGCAATGTTGTCACCACTATAAGCCCCAAAATAATATATTCCATATAATCCTGAAGCTGCGGATACTTTCTGCCTAAAAAATATCCGGCTAAAGTAAATGTATTTACCCAGGCAAAACTGCCCAACAGGTTGTAGATCGTAAACTTTTTAAGATCCACTTTAACAATACCTGCAAAGATAGGTGCAAAAGTTCTAATAATAGGGAAAAATCTGCCCAAAACCAGTGCCATACCACCATATTTTGCGTAAAATTCTTCTGCAATTTCAACGTAATGTTTTTTAAAGAACAATGAATTGTTCCTGTTGAACAAGGCGCGTCCCGTTCGGGCCCCAAACCAATACCCTGTATAATTCCCTAAAACACCTGCTGCTATTAACGATAAAATCAGGGTATAAATGGAAATGTCAAACCTTCCTGTGGAGCAAAGTAACCCGGCCATAAACAACAGGTAATCTCCCGGCAGAAAAAATCCGAAAAACAGGCCGGTTTCAGCAAAAACAACAATAAGCAAAAAGTAAAACCCTAAGCTTATGATAGATTGAGCATCCGTTAAATTTTGCAGGTATTCCCAAAAACTGTCCATTCACTATATCTGTAAAACTACAAATATTAAATGAATTTGTAATACCTGCGTTACAGAAATTAAATGAGGCTTGAAATAAAGCCCGGATAAATACCGATAATGATGGTTATTAATGCTGAAATGCCAAGAACGAATTTGTAATAAGCAGGTATAACAAGCTCTTCCCGGTCGAGATCGCGGAAGTACATGGCTATAATAACCCGGAAATAATAGAAAATACTGATGATGGCATTAACCACAGCAAGGATTACCAATAGCACCTGGTATTGCCTTAATGCTGCCGAAAACATAAAGAATTTACCGATGAAACCTGCAGTAAGCGGAATACCTGCCAGCGAAAGCATAGATATAGTTAATACCAACGCCAGGAACGGGTTTTTTTTCGATAAGCCATTAAAGCTATCAAAGCTGTCGCTACCAGATTGCTGCTGAACCAGTATCAAAGCGCCAAATGCAATTATGGAAGCAATTGAATAGGCAGTTGCATACATAAACACAGAATTGGAAGAACTGGCGCCAAGGGCTACGATCGCAAATAATAAATAACCTGCATGTGATATGCTCGAAAAAGCCAGCATGCGTTTGAAACTTTGCTGGTAAAGTGCAGTTATATTGCCTATAAACAAGGTGATGATAGTTATAACTAATAACACCGGTACCCAGAAATCAGATATGGGTGCAAAACAAACGGTAAATAAACGCAGAAATGCGGCGAAGCCTGCCGTTTTTACCACTGTCGACATGAATGCGGTTATCAAAGTAGGAGAGCCCTCATAAACATCTGGTGTCCAGAAATGGAATGGAGCGGCGCCAACTTTAAAGCAAAGACCAATAATGATCAGCAGTATTCCGCAATAGAATATCGGGTCGATATTACGCGGATGGTCTACAACCCAGTTACGGATAACTTCAAGGTTAAATGAACCTGAGGCTCCGTATATTAAAGTGATACCGAACAATAAAAATCCAGTTGAAAATGCGCCCATCAGGAAGTATTTCAGGGCGGCTTCGTTAGAAGCAAAATCGCTCTTTTTTATACCTGCAAGAATATATAAGCTCACCGACATGATCTCGATCCCGATAAACAACATGGTAAGGTTATAGAAAGAAACCATAACAATGATACCCGCTAGCGAGAAAAGTATAATAGCGTAATATTCAGCAATGTGGTTGCTGATCTTTTCGAAATAACCTCTCGAAAGTAGTACGATCAGCATAGTAGATACGATGGTGATGCCTGAAAAAGCAATCGAAAAGTTATCAAACAGCATCATACCATGATAGATAGGCTGAGCGCTATTGTTCCATTGGGCAACAGCACAACCTAAAGCGACAAGTAAACCAACAATAGTAACAGGCAGTAATGCTTTCTGGGCTTTATATAAACCCAAATACAAAAGCAGTATAGGTAAAGTAGATATAATAATTAAAGTACTCATGGTTTTACTTCGTAAAATTTAACGTTCACGGTATGAACTAATTCGGTAACAGCAGCTTCGGATATATGGAGAATTGGCTGCGGATAAATGCCGATAATGATTATTAAAGCGCAAATGATACTCAATACAACTACCTCTGATCCGTTAATGTCGGTAAAAGTTGCAGTAAGTGCGTTAGTTTCGCCCTGCATTACCTTTTTGTAGGTACGCAGCATGTAAACCGCGCCAAATATCATAGTTGTACCTGCAGCGGTAACCATCCATATATTCCATTGCATCACGCTTAACAATAACATAAACTCACCGACAAACCCATTGGTTAGGGGGAGCGCTACTGTGCCAAGCACTATTATCAAAAATGCGATCGCAAATTTCGGAGCAACTTTGGCTATCCCGCCTAATTCGCTTATTTCTCTTGTATTCAAGCGGCGGCTGATAATATCCCAGATGAAGAATAGGCCAACAACATTAATACCATGACTAAGCATTTGTATCATTGCGCCCTGTACGCCGCCTGTGTTCCAAACAAATATACCAGCCGCTATTAATCCTACGTGCGCGATAGATGAGTAAGCCACGAGGCGTTTACCATCTTTTTGGGTGAATGCTATGATAGAAGCATAGACAATCCCAATTACAGCAAGCATAATTGTCATACTTTGCCATTGGAAAAAGCCGAGCGGCGCATTTGGTATCATCCAGCGGATAACACCATAAATACCCATTTTAAGCATTATACCTGATAGCATCATAGTGCCGGCAGACGGCGCTTCGGTATATGTATCAGGCTGCCATGTGTGCACCGGGAATAAAGGCATTTTTATCGCAAACGCCAGGAAGAAAGCCCAGAATACAAATGACTGATGATGTGGATCGAGACCTAACTTATAGAAATGAAATATATCATAAGTTTTCTCAGGGGTCTGCAGGTACAGGTAAATAATACCCAGTAACATGAATAATGATCCTGAAAAGGTATAGATAAAAAATTTAAGGGTAACACGGATGCGGTTTTCGCCGCCCCATAGCGCACAAATAAAGTATATTGGTATCAGTGCGGCTTCCCATCCAACATAAAACAAAAATCCGTCTAATGCTGTAAATACCGTCAGCATACCCGCCTGCATAAAAAGAATCAATGCGTAAAAGGCATTTGCATTTTTGTACTGATGCTGATAGGTTGTTAAGATTATGAGCGGAACCAAAAGAGTGGTAAGCAATATCATTATCATGCTTATGCCATCAATACCCGCATTAAAATAGATGCCAAATTTGGGGATCCAGGGCATGTCAACGGCAAATTGCACAGAGGCATCGGGTATGAATTTCGTTAGAAACAATGCCGCCACTGCAAGTTCCACAGCAGAGAAAATCAGGGCCGCATGTTTGGCTGCATTGTTTTTAAACAATAAAACAGCAAAGGCGGCAACTACCGGTAAAAAAATTAGAATACTAACCGTCATTTTATGTTGTAAACGCTATTCGTTTATTATACTTTAATTACTAAATACATTAATATAGAAATGATGCCTACCACCATCATAAAGATGTAGAAGCCTACGTTTCCTGTCTGCAGCAAACGTAAACCTTTGCTTGTTTCAAGTGCTCCCTTACCAAGTCCGTTTACAATGCCATCAATACCCAAACGATCAACCACTTTGTAGAAGAATACCGATAAAGCATCTAACGGCTTGCGGATCACAGTATCATATAGTTCATCGATATAAAACTTATGGTAAGAAAGATCGACCAATGCAGGACGTTCAGCGTCATCAGCAACCGGAACTTCTCCGTTTTTGTTATACTTGACGTAAGCATAACCCAAGGCAACCAATGCTCCTGCAACAGACAGGGCCATTAATGTCCATTCGGTTTGTTTCGATAATTCAACTTCACTTACGAGTGCAGCCGAACTTTTGAACACAGGCGCTAAAAATTGTCCTAACTCGTGATGACCACCCAATGATTCCGGAACACCTACAAAACCGCCTACTACTGATAATATAGCAAGGACAATAAGCGGTAAAGTCATTGTCGGAGGCGATTCATGTAAATGATGCTCCTGCTCATGTGTGCCCCTGAACTTACCGTAAAAAGTAAGATAAAGCATTCTGAACATATAGAATGAAGTGAACATAGCTGTAATTACACCAATTACATACATAGTTGTGCTGTGGGTAAAAGTGTGTGCCAGTATTTCGTCTTTTGAGAAGAAGCCTGCAAACGGCGGAATGCCTGATATGGCTATAGTTCCGATAAGCATGGTTATAAACGTGATCGGCAGTTTGCCTTTAAGGCCACCCATTTTACGCATATCCTGTTCGCCGCTAACGGCGTGAATTACAGAACCCGCACCGAGGAATAACAGTGCTTTAAAGAAAGCGTGGGTAAGTACATGGAAAAATGCGCCCGTATAAGCGCCTACACCCAGGCCTAAAAACATATATCCCAGCTGTGATACAGTTGAATAGGCAAGTACCTTTTTTATATCGGTTTGTGTTAATGCGATTAGCGCACCCAAAACGGCTGTTGCCAAACCGATAACAGCTATGGTATGTTGTGTTATAGGTGCCAGTGTAAATAATATGTTTGAGCGGGCGATCATATAAACGCCTGCTGTTACCATTGTAGCCGCATGGATCAAGGCTGACACTGGTGTTGGACCCGCCATCGCGTCAGGAAGCCAGGTAAATAAAGGGATCTGAGCTGATTTACCAACCGCGCCAACAAACAGCAGCATGGTAATTAAAGTAAAGTTTACGCCGGCATAGTCCTTTGTTCCCGCTTTGGTGAAAATGTCGCCGAATGACGCGCTGCCGAAGTACAGGATGATCAGGAATATAGCTATTATAAAGCCCAGGTCGCCTATACGGTTCATGATAAATGCTTTCTTGGCAGCGTCGGCATAATCAGGATTAGTATACCAAAAACCGATCAGCAGATAGGAGCAGAGACCTACCCCTTCCCAGCCGATAAACATCACCAGGTAGTTTGATCCCATTACCAATAGGAGCATGAAGAATACGAACAGGTTGAGATATGCAAAGAATTTACCGTAGCCGGCATCTTCTTTCATATAACCAGCCGAGTACATATGGATAAGAAAACCAACACCGGTAATGATCAATAGCATGATAGCACTTAGCTGATCTATCAAAAAGGCGAAGGATACTTTAAAGTTTCCGAAAGAGAACCAGTCAAAAAGATTCACGTTAAATGGGCCGGTAGATTTTACCTGAAAAAAAGCGCCTACGCTTATACCGAAAGAGATGAGCACCAGAAAACTGCCTAAAAAGCCGATAACGGCCTTTGGCAAAGTATTGCGGCCGAGGCCGTTAATAATAAAACCGGCTAACGGTAATAAAGGAATAAGCCAGATGTATTTATCCATATTATATAAGTCTCATTAAATCAACCCTTGCAGGCAGATCAATTATTTTTGCTCTTTATTGTAAATAAAAAATCCGACATCGGACATCCGAAATCCGACATCAAAACTACCACTTCAACCTGTTCAGTACGTTTATATCGATTGAGTTTGTGTTGCGATAGATCATTACGATTATAGCTAAACCAACGGCAACCTCGGCCGCTGCTAGCGCCATAATGAAGAATACGAAAACCTGGCCGGTCGCGTCACCGCGATAAACGGAGAATGCTGTAAGTAATAGGTTTACGGAATTCAACATCAGTTCAACCGACATAAAGATCACGATAGCATTACGACGGATCAATACACCGATAACGCCGATCGAAAAAATGATACTGCAAAATAAGATGTAGTGATTAAGCGGTATAGCTTGTATGTGGTTATTTAAAGTTTGCATCAGGTTGTTTTAGGTTCTTTAGTAGCTAATAAAACTGCGCCCACCATTGCCGATAACAACAGTACCGACGATATTTCAAATGGCAGCAAATATTCGTTAAATAATATTTTCCCAAGATTCTTTACCAAACCAAGGCTCGGATCCTGCAACACTACCGGGTGTGAAACACCAAAAGCTTTTAGCGCAGCAACTATCGTCACCAAAAAGCAGCCGCCACCTATAACCGCAGCAAACTTCACCATGTTTGATTTACGTGGCTCGGTTTCTTTGTTCAGGTTGATAAGCATCAGCGTATAGAGGAACAATACCAAAATTGCGCCCATATAAACGATAAAGTTAACTACAGCCAAAAATTCGGCGTTCATTAAAATGTATTGAATGGTGAATGTGAAAAATGTAAGTACAAGGTAAAGGATACTGTGTACAGGGTTTTTCGCAGAGATAACCAGTATTGAGAAAAATATGGACAAAAATGCGATGAAGTAAAATGTACTCATGGTTTATAATTCAAAATACCTTTACCCCCTTAAAAGAGTAGGGCAAAGGTATAAAACTTCTTTATTGATTTAAGGGAGCTTCTACTAATTTGTCTTTGCCGTAAATAAAATCTTTTCTTAAATACTCTGATGGTACGTGCGGACCGTCAAGGTAAATTGCCTCTTTTGGGCAAGCCTCTTCACAAAGACCGCAAAAAATGCAGCGAAGCATATTTATCTCATAAACAGCGGCATATTTTTCTTCGCGATATAAGTTTTCTTCACCCTTCTGACGTTCAGCAGCGATCATGGTAATGGCTTCCGCCGGGCACGATAAAGCGCATAAACCACATGCTGTGCAGCGTTCCTTGCCATTCTCATCACGTTTAAGGGAATGCATGCCGCGAAAGTTTTCGGAGTATTCCCGTTGTTGTTCAGGGTATTGTATAGTTACCGGTTTCCGCCAAAAGTGCTTCATGGTAATTGCAAGTCCCTGTGCAATGGCAGGCAAGTAGATCCGCTCCCAAAAATTGAGCGGTTTCGACTCAAGCACTTTTCGTTTATTACTTAATGATTCCATTGTTATCTTTCTATTTGAAAAAAGTAATCCATACCCCGGTTATTATAATATTGACAATTGCCAGGGGTATCAAAGCTTTCCAGCCCAGGTCCATTAACTGATCGTAACGGAAACGGGGAATGGTCCAGCGCACCCACATAAAGAAGAATATAAAGAAAAATATCTTCGCGAATAAAGCAACCACACCCAGGATGGCCACCAGATTTGGTGAATGGATCAATTCCATGAATGGGAAATTATAACCGCCAAAATATAAGGTAGACATCACCGCTCCCGAAATAAACATGTTGATATATTCAGAAAACAGGTAAAAGCCCAGTTTCATTGATGAGTATTCGGTATGATAACCGCCTACGAGCTCAGTTTCGCATTCAGGCAAGTCGAAAGGTGTGCGGTTGGTTTCGGCAAAAGCACAAACCAGGAAAAGTAAAAAGCCAAATGGCTGTTTAAAAAAGTTCCAGGTGAACCAGCCATTAGCCCAAAAGCCATGCTGCTGTTCAGCAATTTCGCGCAGGCTTAATGTTCCTGTTACCATCAGCAAAGCGATGATAGACAAGCCCATGGAAATTTCGTAGCTGATATTTTGTGATGCTGCCCGTATAGCGCCAAGCAAAGAATATTTATTATTTGATGCCCAACCACCGATCATTACGCCGTAAACACCCAGGGAAACTACCCCGAAGATATATAAAATACCAACGTTGATGTCAGTAACCTGCAAATCAATAACACGTGTGCCAATAGTTAATTTTTGCCCCCAGGGGATAACTGCCGAGCCTATACAAGCCGTTAAAATAGCCAATGACGGTCCTGCGATAAATAAAAACGTGTTGGCATTGGCGGGAATGATCTCTTCTTTCAAAAACATTTTTGCGCCATCAGCAAACGGCTGCAAGATCCCGAAGGGGCCGGCACGGTTTGGGCCCAACCTGTCCTGGAAAAAAGCTGCTACTTTACGTTCCGCATAGGTGGAGTATAAAGCTACCAACAAGCTGATCGCAAAAATGATCACTATCAGAATAAACTTAATTACTATATCTGCAATTTCCATTATAAGCGTGTATCTCGTTCAAATTGTTCTCTGTTATCTTCAATCAATACCGTGTTGGTTTTAACAACCGGCAAAGGTATAAATTCATAATGGTTCGCGCTGATCACCGACTTATGCGAAATTTTCCGCGGACCTTCAATTATCCAATCCGAAGTTTTCTTTTTATCAAAGCGGCAGGTATTGCAGATAAATTCTTCCACCTCTCCATACTTGTCTTTGCGTGCTGTAACGCGTAAAACATCGTCACCTTTATACCATAGCGTTACTTTACCGTTGCACTTCTCGTGATCACAATCGCGGTGAGCGTCAACGGGTTTGGTAAACCATACACGGTTTTTAAAGCGGAAGGTTTTGTCAGTTAATGCACCTACCGGGCATACGTCTATTACGTTTCCTGAAAAATCGTTATCAACTGCAGCAGTGATGTAGGTAGATATTTCTGAGTGGTCGCCGCGGTTAAGGATACCATGGATCCGATGATCAGTGATCTGGTCGGCTGTAAATACGCAACGGTAGCATAGGATACAGCGCGTCATGTGCAACTGGATCTTATCGCCAATATCGATTTTTTCAAAAGTACGGCGGTCAAATTCATAGCGTGTTTTAACTGCACCGTGCTCAAAGCCAAGGTTTTGCAGATCGCACTCACCGGCCTGGTCACACACAGGGCAATCCAGCGGGTGGTTGATCAGCAGCATTTCTACAATGCCTTTGCGTGCCTCAATAACTTCTGGTGAAGTAATGTTTTGTACTTCCATGCCATCCATTACTGCAGTACGGCACGAAGCTACCAGTTTTGGCATGGGGCGGGGGTCTTTTTCAGATCCTTTGCTTACTTTAACCAAACAGGTACGGCATTTACCGCCGCTATCCTTCAGTTTTGAATAATAGCACATAGCAGGCGGAACAATATCGCCGCCAATCTGCCTTGCGGCGTTAAGGATGCTTGTTCCTGGTTCTACGTCAATGGCAATGCCATCTATGGTTACTTTAACTGACATTTTATACTTGTCAAAATTATATCTATTCTACTTTATCATTGCTATCCGCTAATCGGCGATATGAATAGTTCGCGATTGCTTCGTCGTTCCTCCTCGCAATGACATATTAACTATGCAACTACTTCAGGCAGCGGATCGGCGTAATGTGCCAACCCATAGTTCCTTGAAACTGCTTCTGACGCGTTAGTTACGTGCCACTCAAATTCATCTCTGAAATGACGAATAGCACTGGCCACCGGCCATGCTGCTGCGTCACCCAACGGACAAATCGTATTTCCTTCAATCTTTTTAGATACGTCAACCAACAGGTCCATATCGCTTAAACTGCCATGTCCATGCTCCAAACGGTGCAATACTTTTTCCATCCATCCTGTACCTTCACGGCAAGGCGAACATTGTCCGCAGCTTTCGTGATGATAAAAACGGGTAAAGTTCCAGGTATTACGGACGATACACTGATCCTCATCAAAAGCTATGAAACCTCCGGATCCCATCATGGTACCGCTAACAAAACCACCTTCTGACAGTGACTCATAGCTCATCAGGCGAGGTTCGTTTTTTATAGTTTTCAGAAATAAGTTGGCCGGAACAATAGGAACAGATGACCCACCGGCAACAACAGCTTTTAGGCGTTTGCCATTGGCGATGCCACCGCAAAATTCGTCAGAATACAAAAACTCCTCGCATGATAACCCAAGGTCGATCTCATATACACCTGGCTTTTTTATATTTCCACCGGCAGAGATCAACTTTGTACCTGTACTACGACCAATACCGATTTTAGCGTACTCATCGCCGCCTTCGTTCACAATCGGCACTACAGCTGCAATTGATTCAACGTTGTTTACCACGGTCGGGCAACCATACAGTCCCGCAATAGCGGGAAAGGGCGGTTTTATACGCGGATTGCCGCGTTTGCCTTCCAATGATTCTAATAAAGCAGTTTCTTCACCGCAGATATAAGCGCCCCCTCCCGGCTGAACATATAGTTCAAGATCGTAACCGGAGCCTAAGATATTTTTACCAAGGAATCCTTTAGCTTTTGCTTCCGCGATCGCTTTTTCAAGGATCCTGATCTGCGGCATCATTTCGCCGCGAACATATATGTAGGATACTTTTGCGCCTAAAGCAAAGCTGGAAACTATCATCCCTTCAATTAATAGGTGGGGAATGTAAGTCATCAGGTAACGGTCCTTAAAAGTACCAGGTTCTGATTCGTCAGCATTGCAAACCAGATAACGTGCCACACCTTCGGGTTTAGCCAGGAAGCTCCATTTCATCCCTGTAGGGAATCCGGCGCCGCCACGGCCGCGAAGGCCTGATTTTTTAACTTCTTCAACCACTGCATCAGGCGACATGGTTTTCAAAGCCTTTTCAACAGCAGCATACCCACCTTTTGAGCGGTAAACATCAAACGTATTGATGCCGGGTACGTTGATATGTTCTAAAAGTAATTTTCGTGCCATTGCTGCTTAAAATATCTTTTTGTTATGCTTGTAATAATTAATATGCCTGATGATGCAGCTTGCAAATGCCACAACGATCAGGAACTTTAGAAATAACGGGACGTCGTTGAAATCCTCATTTGTATAACGAATTACAATTACGGTGGCGGCGAACAACAAATCTGTTAAAATTAAAATCGTTCGCGTCATTTAATTATCGCCGTTTTAAATCTCCTATCAGTTTATCAACCGAATCGTTGGTTAAATTTTCATAGAAAGTATATTCGGGGCCAATTTGCAAAACCGGTCCGTAACCGCATGCTGCAAGGCATTCAACACCGCGCCAGCTAAACAGGCCATCAGGCGTAACCTCACCTTCCTTTACGCCCAGCTTTTGCTCAATATGGTCCATTATTTTTTCGGCGCCCACCAGGCAGCACGGCCCGGTACGGCAAACTTCCAGCACATATTTGCCTTGCGGACGTAAAAAGTACATGCTATAAAAGGTAGCGACCTCGTATACTTCGATATCCTGTATATGCAGATAGTCGGCTACCTTATCCATCGCAGCAGAACTTAACCAACCTAATTCAGCCTGTACCAGGTGAAGGATAGGCAATAAGGCCGATTTTTGCTTTCCTTGTGGATAACGGCTTACAATTTCATCAAACTTGCTGATCAGCTCCGGCGAAAATTCAACCGGCGACTGCGGTTCATGTACACTAAGCATCTAATTCTCCGGCTATTACATTTAAACTACTCATGTTAATAATCGCATCCGATAGCAGCATACCACGGCTCATATCAGCATACATCTGGTAATTGATAAAGCTTGGCCTGCGGAAATGCAAACGGTAAGGCGAGCGTCCACCGTCGTTAACCAGGTAAAAACCTAATTCCCCGTTTCCGCCTTCAACCGCATGATAAACTTCGGTATTTGGTGTAGGAATTTCGCCCATCACTATTTTAAAGTGATAGATGAGCGCTTCCATATTATTATAAACTTCTTCTTTTGGAGGAAGATAAAAATCAGGCACATCCGCGTGGAAAATGTCCGATGGTTCTTTTTCTACTTTTGCCAGCGCCTGCTCAATCAAGCGCAAACTTTGCCACATTTCTTCATTGCGGACTAAGTAACGGCTATAGATGTCGCCATTTTCGCCAACAGGAACTTCGAACTCTAAATCTTCATACGAAGAATAAGGCTCCATCGCACGCACGTCATAGTCAACGCCAGTGGCCCTTAATATCGGACCGCTCCAGCTATAGTTTAATGCGGTTTCTGCCGTTACTGCAGCTACATCTTTTGTACGGTCGATAAATATGCGGTTACGTTTTGTAAGAGATTCAAACTCTTTTAAAACAACAGGATATTCCTTTAAAAACTTACGCAGTTTTCTGAAAGCAATAGCATTGAAGTTACGCTCAAATCCGCCAATACGGCCTATGTTGGTAGTCAGGCGTGAACCACAGATCTCTTCGTAAATTTCGTAGATTGCTTCACGATACTCCATCACATAAAAGAAACCCGTTGCAGCACCGGTATCCACGGCGAGTACACTGTTACAAATAAGGTGATCAGCTATGCGCGCAAGCTCCATTATGATAATGCGCAGGTAGTCAACGCGTTTAGGTGTTTCGATACCTAAAAGTTTCTCAACCGTCATGTGCCAGCCCATATTATTAATAGGGGAGGAGCAATAGTTTAGCCTGTCGGTAAGTGGCGTGATCTGGTAAAATGGCCGGTGCTCGGCAATTTTTTCGAAAGCACGGTGTATGTAGCCAATGGTTGATACGCCGCTAACAATTCTTTCGCCATCCAACTGCAGTACATTCTGGAATACACCATGTGTTGCAGGGTGGGTCGGCCCCAGGTTTAGGGTCGAAAGCTCGTTTTGAGGATCGTTATCTGTATATACCGGGTGGTTTTGCATTTGCTTTTATCGTCCAAAAAAATAATCTTTCTTATCTACACGATTTGGGTCTTCCAATGGAAATTCTTTTCGCATCGGGAACGCCGTCATATCGTCAACATTTAATATTCTGCGTAAATCCGGGTGGCCGTCGAATATAACCCCGAAAAGGTCATAAGTCTCTCTCTCCATCCAGTTCGCGCCATTCCATAAAACGGTGGCTGTAGAAATATGAACATCAGCATCTGCTAAAAATACCTTTATGCGGATGCGTACATTGTTCACCAAGCTATGGAGATGATAAATTACACCAATAGGCTTTTCTTGTTCCGGATAATGGATGCCTGTTATGTCAGTAAGATAGATAAACTGAAGGGCAGCGTCATTTTTTAAAAACGATAAAACGTCAATGATCTGCTCCCTGCTTGTTTCAAGTGTCAGCAAGCCGAATGGCTGGCCAACCGGGGTTACCTGGTCCTGAAATTTATCGCTGATCTTTTTTAAAAGATCTTCATTTGATATTTTGCCCATTATTGTATACCGTATGAAGCTAATAATTCCTGGTACTTAGGTTCATTTCTGCGGCGCAGCGCTTCGGTTTGCACCAGCTTTTGAATATCCATAAAGCCGTCGATAATGGCTTCCGGGCGTGGAGGGCATCCGGGCACATAAACGTCAACGGGTATTATTTCATCTATTCCCTGCAAAACAGAATAAGTATCGAAAATACCACCGCTTGATGCGCAAGCGCCAACGGCCATTACCCAACGCGGTTCGGCCATTTGAAGGTATACCTGCCGTAATACAGGTCCCATTTTTTTGGCGATGGTGCCCATTACCATTAAAAGGTCGGCCTGGCGCGGCGAAAAGCTCAAGCGTTCGGCGCCGAACCTGGCAAGGTCATAATGCGGGGACATGGTGGCCATAAACTCAATACCACAACATGAGGTAGCAAATGGGAGCGGCCATAGGGAGTATGAACGGCCTAAGCCAATTGCTTTATCTATTGCCGAAGTAGCGGAAGTGGCAAAAAAACCAGCTCCTTCTATACCAGCAGGGGCTTCAACTATTTGAATATCACTCATGATCTATCTGATTCAAAAACTCATCCACTTATCTCAACGACCCTTAGTCCAATTCAAACATTAATCAGACTAAACGTATTATGTATAGCTTATAGCTAAACGATGACAAATTTACAACAATTTACTACGTATGCGGTACGACTACACAAATGCGACTTATATTTAGAATTATTCTAAACAGGCTGAGTTGTCCGTGCGGAAACTAATCCCAATCCAGCGCGCCTTTTTTTATTACATAAATAAAGCCCAGCAGCAATGTGGCCATGAAAATAAACATTTCTATCATCCCGGTCTGGCCCAGGTCTTTAAAATTTACGGCCCATGGATACATGAAAATTACTTCCACATCAAACAATACGAAAAGTATGGCCACCAGGAAATATTTAATAGAAATTGGCGTGCGTGCGTTGCCTATTACCTCGATACCCGATTCAAACGGTGTTAGTTTATCTTTTGTTTTTCGGGCAGGACCTATCTTATGAGTTACAAACATGGTACCAACCACAAACCCTAAGGCCACGATCATCTGAAAAATGATGGGCAAAAAATCAACTGGTAAACTTTGTACTTCCATGCTGCAAATATACAAACGGAACTATAATAAAAAAGGGTTGGAAAAATAAGCTGGGGGATTTTGGTGAAGTTGTATTACCAGCGAGTTATTTGGTCCAGAAACCGGCGCGAAATATGAATAAACATTGTTGGCATATTTTAAAAACAATTGGTGACGGAGTTTGAAATCCCGTTTTCGAAAAAAGCCGCATAAACAATGTAGTTTGCACCGGCTTCTCTATAAAATGAAAATTGCGGTCCGGGGCGACCCTATCTAACAATGTTGGCACGATGGGAAATAAACTTATCTTCAAATCAACTAATTTTCAAATTTACCAGAGCAATTATTTCTGTCTCCAACCTGATAGCGTTGCCCTCCAATTTATTGCCTTCCGCAATTATGGACGACGTAAAAGCCTTATCATTATATCCAGACGCATTGATCTTCACATTCATAAAAGCGCCGATCACCGCGCTGCGGGCACAAAGTGCCGCTACCCCTGCGTCTGATATGGAGTTTGGGTTGCCCGTTTCTGCCATAACTTTTATAACGCCCATGCTATCGTAAGCTGTTTGCATTACTTTAAATGGGATCTCAATAGCATATTTGGTAGCCTGCTGTATCGCTTGTGTCCTGGTGGCTTTTTCCTGATCTGTTGCCTTCGGCAGACTGAAGGCTTCCATTATTTTGTTAAACGCCGCTGTATCTAAATCAACTAGTTTCAACAGCTCATCTTTATATTGCTGGCCCTTTTCAGCCCAGTCGCTGAATACCTTCCATTGATTGTCCCACCCTTTTTTATGCGAAGAAAGGTTCGCTACCATTGTGGCCAGGGATGCCCCTAAAACGCCAATATAGGCAGATATAGAGCCGCCGCCTGGAGCCGGGCTTTCGCTGGCGGTTTCATCGGCAAAATCAGCCAGGTTCATGGAAACCAGTTTTGACGATGCTTTATCCTTTAACAAATATTCTATAATGCGTTCCTCAGGCTTAAATGGCGCAAGTTCGGATAGCCCCATCGATACAATCGCAATCTTTATCAGTTCTTTGTCGCTTACGCCAACCGATCGTTGTTGTTTAAGCAAAAAATATTTACCGGCATCAAGCATAGATCTTAGCGGAACCAATCCAACCAATTCACTGCCTGTAACCCGCAGGCCCCGTTGCGCTGCCTTGCTGCATGCTTCATCAAAAGCTATATGCAAAGGGGTCACTTCAATATTGGTAAGGTTCATGGAGATCTGCGCGATACCATACTCTTCAATATACCAGCCGATTGCTTTAACTGATTTTAATGAGCCGGGAACGGATTTTGGCTTGCCGTTCTCGTCGGTAATGATCTTACCATTAATTGGGTCGCCTTCACGCAGGACACGTCCGGCTTCACGCACATCAAATGCCACGGAGTTTGCCCTTCGGGTTGATGTTGTATTCAGGTTAACATTGTAGGCAATCAAAAAATCGCGCGCCCCAATTACAGTGGCGCCCCGTTTTGCATCATATTCCGTTGGGCCAAAATCTGGCTGCCATTCAGGTAGTTTTATCTTCTTGAAAAATCCTTCATATTCCCCGGCCCGGATCACAGAAAGGTTATTACGCTTTTTATCGGCCTGCGCATGTTCATATAAATAAACCGGGAACTGCAATTCTTCGCCCACCCGTTTTGCCAGGCGTTTTGCATATTCAGCAGTCTCTTCCATACTGATATTAGCGATAGGTATCAGCGGACAAACATCCGTAGCGCCCATTCGGGGATGCTCGCCTTTATGCTTGCCCATATCTATCAATTCCCCGGCCTTTTTGATGGCTAAAAAAGCAGCTTCAATAACCCGATCCGGGTGACCGACAAAAGTTACCACAGTGCGGTTAGTCGCCTTGCCAGGATCAACGTTCAACAGCCTCACACCTTCAACTGACTCCACCTCATCGGTGATCTGTTTGATGATATCAAGGTTCACACCTTCACTAAAATTGGGTACGCATTCGATTAATTTAGTCATTGGTCATTAAGTCATTTTTTCTAAAGGATTTCAAATATGCAGTCATCAGCAAATCATTTAATCAGCTTAATCAACGGTTTAAGCTTCCCCTGGTAATGTAAAATTTCCCTGTAATCACTACAAGGGTAGGCCTGGATATCCGCACGCATACCGACAGCTAATGCACCACGGTCATTTAGCTTTAATGCCTGCGCCGCTCGCGACGTTAATCCTGCAAACACTTCTGCATTACTTAGCTTTTCGGCCGCACTCATTACGGCGGCCTGCATTAGCAGGTCACCCATCGGGGCCGACCCTGGGTTCCAGTCGCTGGCAATGGCGAGGCATGCGCCGGCATCCAATAGTTTCCTCGCAGGCGCATAAGGCATCCCGAGGCCTAACGATGCGCCGGGTAAAGTTACAGCTACTGTGTTTGAATTGGCTAATAATTTTATTTCTTTATCCCCGCTGGCTTCCAGGTGGTCGGCAGAAACAGCGCCGGTTGCTATTGCAACAGCACTGCCACCCGTACTGAACTGATCAGCGTGAACAGTTATCTCAAAACCCATTTGTTTGGCTTTGTTTAGATAAACTACTGCTTCATCGGCTTTAAAAGTGCCTTCTTCAATAAATATATCCAGCCTGCCGGTCAGGTTTTCTTTTTTTACTGTGGGGAGCAGGTCGTTTAAAATATACTGCAGGTATTCAGCTGCGTTTCCGTTAAAGTCCCTTGGTACCATATGTGCCGCAAGGCAGGTTGCAACCAAAGTGGCCCCGGTTTGTGTTGATGCTGTCTTTATCGCCCTCAATTGTTTCAATTCTGCCTCAACTGACAGTCCGTAGCCGCTTTTTACTTCAATCGTGGTTACACCCTCTGCTAAATGGCGCTCGGCACGTTGCAATAACAACCTGGTAAGCAAAGCTTCATCAGCGGCACGGGTTTGCAAAACGGAATCCCAGATGCCGCCACCTGCATTTGCAATTTCAAGGTAGGTTTTGCCCTGTATCCGCATGGCATAGTCCTTTGCCCGATTACCTGCGAAACAAATATGCGTATGGCAATCAATAAAGCCTGGTAAAAGGACATGACTGCCTTCAATTTCATTTATTTGTGCAGATGGATTTTCCTTTAGTAATAAATCAAAATTCCCAACTGCCAATATTAGCCCGTTTTCAATCAAAATACCTCCGTTGGAAATGATATGTAATTGATCATCCTTTAACGGGCCTTTAAGTGGCAAGCCGCTTAAAGGGAGGATTTGGGTGAATGGGCCTGTTAGTGTTTTCATTTTGTTTATTTTTTGTCTGAACTCGAATTTGTCGAATTTCAGAATTAACAGAATTTTGCTTATTTAATTAATTCTAAAAATTCATTAATTCGATAAATTCGAGTTCAGACATCAATCTACCATATCTTAAGGTCAAATCGTTCCGCCCATTCGTCCGCCTTATCATAACCTGCATCGGCGTGACGGAAGATTCCCATCGCCGGATCATTATACAACACACGTTTCAGGCAAGTAGCGGCGCGGTCGGACCCGTCGGCTAAAACAACCATTCCGGCATGCTGAGAATAGCCCATGCCTACGCCCCCGCCGTGATGAAATGAAACCCATGTTGCGCCACCTGCGGTGTTCGACATCAGGTTAAGCAAAGGCCAGTCGGATACTGCATCAGAGCCGTCCTTCATCGTCTCAGTTTCCCGGTTTGGTGAGGCTACCGAACCACAATCCAAATGATCACGACCAATTACAATCGGCCCTTTTACTTTGCCTGTTTTCACCAGGTCATTAAATAAAAGTCCTGCTTTTTCGCGCTCGCCCATGCCAAGCCAACAAATGCGCGCAGGCAGTCCCTGGAACGCTATTTTTTTCTGTGCTTTTTCCAGCCAGTTGATAAGTGGCTTATTTTCCGGGAAAGCTTCCATTAAGGCTCTGTCAGTTGTAAAAATATCTTCGGGATCGCCTGATAGTGCTACCCATCTGAACGGGCCTTTACCCTCGCAAAACAACGGGCGTATATATGCCGGCGTAAAACCGGGGAAGTTGAAGGCATCATCTTCTCCCCCCTGCCTGGCAAACTCGCGGATGTTATTGCCGTAATCAAAAGTGACGGCCCCCCGTTTCTGTAGCGCAAGCATAAAACCTACATGGCGCGCCATACTTTGCAACGAAAGCCTCTTGTATTCTTCAGGATCACTTTTGCGAAGCAAATCGGCTAAAGTCAAAGTCAGGCCATTAGGGATATAGCCATTCAGCGGGTCATGCGCCGAGGTCTGGTCGGTAAGTATATTTGGAATTATATTATCGAGCAGCAGCTTTTCCAACAAATCACCGGCATCACTTGCAAGGCCAACCGATAAGGTTTTACCTTTTTTAATGGCGTCCTTAACCAAAGTGATTGCCTCCTCATACGAGTAAGTCATCTTATCAATATACCGTGTGTCTACCCGTTTTTGAATGCGCGAGGCATCCACATCCGCTCCTAGAAATACCCCACCGGCCATGGTCGCAGCTAAAGGCTGTGCGCCACCCATACCACCAAGGCCTGCACTCACTATAAGTTTGCCTGTCAGATCATTATTAAAATGCTGTCGACCGCATTCTACAAAGGTTTCATAAGTGCCCTGCAATATGCCTTGCGTACCGATATAGATCCAACTGCCGGCCGTCATCTGACCGAACATCATCAGGCCCTTTGACCGCAGCTCATTAAAATGCTCCCAGGTTGCCCAGGCTGGCACAAGGTTGCTATTGGCGATAAGCACACGTGGTGCCTCAGGATGACTGCGGACTATGCCGACAGGTTTACCAGATTGCACTAACAATGAATGGTGTTCATCTAGCTCCAGCAAAAGCTCAATTATTTTGCGCAATGATTCAGGGTTGCGGGCTGCCTGGCCTATGCCGCCATACACCACCAAAGCATCGGGGTTTTCTGCCACCTCAGCATCAAGGTTATTAAGGAGCATTCTCAATGGTGCTTCTGTTTGCCAGCTTTTTGCATGTAGCTGCATACCCCGCGGCGCTTTGTACACGGGATGGTTGGCGTAAGTCTTAATAAATTCCGAAGTCGTCATTTTCAAGGTTTATTTGATGTTGGATAGCTGCACTTTCGGCCGTTGCAAGGAAGGAGCCGTTAGTTATGAGTTGATGTAACTGGTTAATATCGTCGGCAAAAATGCGGTCGTCGTCAATAAAAGAAACGTGGTCGCGCACAAGCGCATGACATGCCTCAATAACAGGTGTTGATTTTAATGGCCGCCTGAAATCCATTGCCTGTGCCGCATAAAGCAATTCAATAGCCTGGATGTATTCTATGTTGTCAATCACCTGGTGCAGCTTACGTCCACTAACAGAACCCATTGAAACATGATCTTCCTGCCCTAATGAAGTTGGCACGCTATCGGCACTTGCGGGAAAACATAGTGTTTTATTTTCAGTAACCAGGGCCGCAGTGGTATACTGCGGTATCATCAACCCCGAATGCAGGCCGGCATTATTGGTCAATAATTTTGGCAGGCCATAGCGGCCTTCGCTCATTAAGTAACACCGGCGATCAGCAATGTTGCCGAGTTCTGCCGCTGCTATGGCAGCATAGTCAAGAGGTATGGCAAGAGGCTGTCCGTGAAAATTACCTCCGCTGATGGTATCTTCGGAACTGAAAACAATTGGATTATCAGTTACTGAGTTCAATTCAATTTCAGTCAGTTCCTTTAAATGCAGCCAGGCATTGCGTGAAGCGCCATGCACCTGCGGCATACAGCGCAGCGAATAAGGATCCTGCACGCGGTCGCAATTGATATGTGAATTACAAATTTCTGAGTCTTTTAATAAAGTATGCAGACGGTTGGCTACATGCTTGTTCCCTTTGTAGGGCCGTAATTGGTGCAATCTTTCGTCAAAGGGCCTGGCCGATCCCATTAACCCCTCTAATGACATTGCACCAATCAGATCAGCAGCATTCAAAGCATTATTTAAACGCTCCACAGCCTTAACAGCAAAGGCGAGGATAAATTGAGTGCCATTGATAAGCGCCAGCCCTTCTTTCGGTCCCAATCCCAATGGCTTTAAACCATGCCATTGTAATACATTTGCCGAAGGATGCCTCTCTCCATTGGCAAAAACCGCCCCCAAGCCAATTAGGGGCAAAAACAAATGTGCAAGAGGGGCCAGATCGCCCGAAGCGCCAACTGAACCCTTTTCAGGAACGACAGGAATAATATTATGATCTACATGCCAGATGATACGTTCCAATGTTTCCAGCGCGATGCCAGAATAACCCTTTGCCAATGCATGCACTTTTGTGATTAGCATCAACTTGGCAATCTCCAGCGGAATAGGATTACCCACACCTACGCTATGACTTTTAAGCAGGTTTATCTGAAGCAGCGAGGTATCGGCTTCCGAGATGCTGGTGTCGCAAAGCGGGCCGAATCCGGTATTAATACCATAAACAGCCTCTTTTTTATGTACTATCTTTTCCACTTCGCGCCATGATGCGCGCACCTTGTCGGAAGTAACGCTATTAATAAGTCCCCTGGTTTTGCCATTGGCTATATCTAAGCAAATACCGACGGACAAATGATCGACGCCGTAATTGAATAGCTTATTCATTCGCTGCAGGTTTTAATTCATGACTTAATTTGTCAGTTATCCTATCGGCCAGGTTAGCAGATTTGAATGCGTTTTCCAAAGCGCCAATAGCAGGTAACAGCTCACGGCAGCCAGGCTCATCTACTAGCACCTCGTCCATGGTTAATAAAATAGCATCCCACATTGGTAGAATCTTTCCAAGCAATTCTCGTCCGCTATCAGTTAACTGCACCAACTGCCTGCGTCCGTCGTCAGCGCAAGTTGCGCTGGTCACCAGTTTTTTATTTTTTAAATTAGCGATGAGCTGGCTTGCGGCGGGATGAGAAACCTCTGTTTGTTCACTAAGTTCTTTAATGGACAATGATTCATTTTTCGATAATAAATAAAACACCGGGAACCAACTGGCATCAAAATCAATGCCTTCGTTTTGGTAAGCACGATTAATTTCGGCTAAAAAACTTTCGCTCAGCCGCCTCAGGCGACTGCCCAAAACAAGGTAACCGAGATTTTGATATAAATTCATGGTGCAATTTATATAAGTGCTTATATAAATGCAAATAATTTATTATTCGCGTAGCCATTTGGTTTTATTATAAACAAATGAACTTAATAAAAATTTGTAACTTTAAATAAATTAAGCATTATGGAAACTTTATTAATTAAAGTAAGTGAACGGCAAAAAGCTAACATGCTTGTTGAATTGCTTAAATCAATGGATTTTATTGAATCTGTTGACTATATGGATGATTTAAAGTCATTTAAGGATGCATTCAATAAGGTAAATGAAATCGCAGTGTCTTCGGATCTGAATGAAATGACAATGGATGATATTAATAAAGAAATAAAAGAATACCGGCTTGAAAAAAGATCTGGCAGTAATTGATACAAACGTTTTAGTATCGTCTTTAATTGGTCAAACCGGATATCCCGGAAAAATATTCAACGAACTAATAATAACTGGCAAAATAAAGGTTTGTGTTTCGACTGAAGTATTCCTGGAATATACCGAAGTTTTAGAGAGACCACGGTTTAAGAAATATCCTGAATTTATTAACGCTTCAACTATTTTATTAGATATGATCAAAAGGTATGGCTTATGGTTTGAGCCAAAATTGAGCATTGATATACTTAATGATAAGGGTGATAATAAATTTATTGAGTTAGCAGTCGAAGCACAGGCCGCATATATAGTAACAGGAAATAGCAATGATTTTATCATAAAGATCTATCAGGGAATTTCCATTTGCTCACCCAGGGAGTTCTATGAATATCATACTGAACATTAACTTTACATACAACGAAACTTATATATTAAAAGAACATAGGTACTTAAAATCTCCGGTTTATTCATTCATTTTTGCATGTTGCTTCCCCCACTTTATCATTTCGTCAACTAAAGGCGTGAGGGTATGGCTATAAGAAGTAAGCTTATATTCTATAGATACGGGATAGCTGTCGTGCACTATACGTATGATTAGCTTGCTTGCTTCCAAGTCTTTCAACTCCTTTGAAAGCACGCGGGTTGTAATATTGGGGATACTCCGCTGTATATCCCTAAACCTGTTTTTTCCTGAATACATTGACAGTAAAATAGGCAGCTTCCACTTTCCATTTATCACCGATAAAGTATTTTGGACATGTATGATTCTTTTGATGAAATCATTTTCCTTTTCTTTCATGGCTGATATATATTAGGTTGTTAGTATCAAATATATATCAAAATATTCAAAAGCTTACGTTCGATCAAAAATTCTTTTTAAAAACTTACCCGTGGAAAAGTTGATCGGAAAAAATGCGTGCTGACTATTGTGATAGGCTGATAATTACATAAATTTATAGTCGTAAACCTTTTTTTGCCATCAACCTTAATTTTCTGCCAATGAAAAAAGCTGCCTCAGAAGGTAAGTCTGCTCAAAATTATTTGCAGCCAACCACTATTAAGCCATTTGAAAATATCGCGCTCGCATTTTCAGGAGGAGGTTTTCGTGCCGCTTCCTTTGGGCTGGGTGTTTTATCGTATTTAAATAATCTTAAATTTAATGCTGATGGTGACTCAGTCAAAGGTCACACACTTTTACAACGGGTATCATACATGTCATCAGCCTCCGGCGGGACAATACCTACAACAGTTTATGCGCTTTATAACGCCCATGGTAAAACTTTTGGCCAGATCTATGCTAAACTATTCGAAACACTTACCGGTGAACGTGTGCTTGAAAAGGCACTAATGATCCTATCAGATGCCAATCGGTGGAAAAAAGATTCCATTAAGAGCCGTAATATCATAAACGCCTTTTCTTTAGCTTACGATGAATTTATTTTTGATGGCCATACACTTCAATCACTCTACCATACCTCCCTCGTTGAGGGGCAATTACAGGAAGTTTGCTTTAATACTACGGAGTTTTATACAGGGCAGTCCTTCCGGCAGGATGTAAAACTGGTACCAGACGCGGGCACAGATAAATATTTTAAATTCGGCAATGAAAATATTTCGCTGAACCACGTCACCGCTGAGAAATTAAAACTGGGCGATGTGCTTGCAGCATCATCATGCTTTCCATCAGGTTTTGAACCTATTATTTTCCCGGATGATTTTACTCACCGGGACCTGAACGCGGATGAGCTTAAAAATGCGTTAACAATAAGCCCGCAAACCGGGGACAAAGAAGAAACTATATTTATTAATGAAAAAAGGATTGGTTTGATGGACGGGGGAATCACGGATAACCAGGGCTTGCAAAGCATGATGTATGCTGATGGCCGGCGCATAAGGGGTGAGAGCTCATTTGCGCCATTCGATTTTATGATGGTAAATGATGTAGGCAGCTACTTCATGAAACCATACGCAGTGCCCCCGCAGCCGAAATATAAAGGATTGGATCTGACCGGATTTAACTGGATAATGATATTGTGCCTTTTAGGCGCGATAATATGGGCAACAGCAGGGTTTATTTGCCACTCCGGTTTTTTGATACTTATTGGCGGAATACTTATTACTATACCGGCGGTTTTTTGGGTGGTTGTGATCTGGCTAAGGATGCAGATATTAGGCTTTTCAAATTCTTCCGCACCTGTAAGGAGAAGCTTTACAGACAAGATAATTAAATTACTGGTCCATTATTTTATGAAAAACCCAATCGTTGTGCTCAAACAAATGATCGAGGCGCGCACAGATTCGGTTTTGCTGCTGAATATGAGCATTTTCTTAAAACGTATACGGCAATTGCTTTACGATAAATTTTATGACTCTCCCGAATGGAAAAATCGCGGTAAGGGCAATCACATTTATGACCTGGCGTTTTCCAGTGATATCTATAATAAAGAAAATCCACCGCCAACACCGTTTCTGAATCCAACCCGCGATATACAAATTGTTGCACAAACTGCTTTTAATATGGGTACAACCTTATGGTTTGATAAAGCCTCTACAAAACAACAGCATAGCGAAGCCTGTATTATAGCTGCCGGCCAGTTTACCACTTGCTACAATTTACTGGCATATATTGAAAAGCTGCTTCTTGACCCGACCGCCTATGGCGCCATTTATCAGAATCGTCTTCTTGGCTTAAAGCAGGACCTGATGGCCGACTATGAGCGCTTCAAAACCGATCCATTTTTTATGTACAACGATGCAGGAAGGGACTACAAGATCAATAATTTTCAGCCATTGAGCGTAAAGGATATCCCGGTGCCTATTGGGTGGGAATGATCAGGAAAGAAAGGCTTACGAAGTTGTTAAAACTTCGTAAATCTGGTCGGCTGTTACTCTTCTCCTTTTATCCTGAACACCATCCCATCCATATCTTCGCTTACCCGTAACTGGCAAGCTAACCGGCTGTCACTGCCAGCATCAGGAAGCGTATCGAGCAGGTCGAGTTCAAGATCTGATGGATGAAAATATTTCTCAGGCCCTTCAACAACCTGAACATGGCAGGTGGCGCAAAGCGCCATACCGCCACAGGTAGCAAGGATATTATGATCTGATGCTTTTAAAACCTCCATCAAACTAAGGCTGATGCCTTCAGGAATTTCTACCGGCTCACGATGTCCGGCGCGGTCTTCTATGGTTAAAGTAATCATGTTATTGAGATTAAAGGTTAAGGGCGAAAGGTAAAAGGTTGGAGTGCTACTCCTTTTACCTTTTACCTCTCTTAAAAGGCGCTTACGCCGTAAACGGTAGTGTATTTAAAACTTAGTTTCTGATCGGGATAAACATGTTTAAATGCACTTTGTGCCATCAACGCTGCTTCGTGAAATCCGCAGAGGATCAGTTTTAATTTACCAGGGTATATGTTGATATCACCTATAGCGTAAACACCTTTTACATTAGTACTGTAATCCAGGGTATCAACCATAATGGCAGATTTATCTACATTCAAACCCCATTCGGCTATAGGCCCAAGCTTTGGTGTAAGACCGAACAGCGGGATCAGGTGATCGGCAGCAATTACGGTGGTTTCATTTTCCTTACCAATAACTTCCACCTCCTGTAAATGCCCGTTGCCATTGATAGCTTTGATATGTGACTGAAGAACAAGATTTATACGCCCTTCCTTAGCCAGGTCAAACACTTTTTCGGCAGAATCAGGCGCGCCACGGAAAGTATCACCCCTGTGAATTAAGGTAACTTCTTCGGCAATGTCAGCCAAAAATATTGTCCAGTCTAAAGCAGAATCGCCGCCGCCTGCCAAAACAACTTTGCGACCACGATAGGCTTCGGGATTTTTAACCATATAAGCCACACCTTTCCCTTCAAATTCCTCCAAACGGTCAATTGCCGGTTTGCGAGGTTCAAAGCAACCCAAACCACCTGCAATTACCACCACCTTGCTATGTACCCCGGTACCATCGCTGGTCTGAGTAATAAAAGAACCATCTTCCAGTTGCTGCAATTCATTCACCCGTTCACCAAGTGAAAAAGTAGGCTTAAAAGGTTCTATTTGCTCCATCAACCCGTCCACCAATTGCTGCGCGTTGATTGTTGGGAAACCGGGAATATCATAAATAGGTTTTTGTGGATAGATCTCTGAAAGCTGACCGCCTACTTGCGGCAACACATCGATCAAATGACAACGCATTTTTAACAATCCCGTTTCAAAAACTGCGAATAAACCAACAGGACCAGCGCCTATAATGCAAATATCAGTAGTAATAAGTTCCATTTCTTTGTTTGAAATAATAACTAAAGGTCGCTGCTATTATAACTAACATCAAATGATAAATAGTAATTACCGATTACTTTATGTTATAACTAGAAAGGCAAAAGCGCTTAAATAGATCAATAAGTTTTGAATTTTTTCCATGTAACTGAATGAACTGGAACGTGCGGAAAATTTCCAAACCCCTAATTTCAATAATGCTCAACTCATTGTATTTTAATTCGCTCACTACCGATTGGATAGATAGAAATGTAGCTGTTTCTGAATACAACAGGTATTGTTTTATTGCAATGCTGCTTTCTAACTGGATCTCCACCTGCAGGTCTTTCGGGTTAATCCCAACATCATCCAGGGCATTAAATATAATGTCTAACGTACCCGAGCCTGCTTCCCGTAATATCAATGGAATATTCAGCAGCTGTTTTGGTGTAATTTCAGCTTTCTTTGATAACTGATTATTCGCACGCGTTACCAGTACTATTTCATCTTTCGCAAATGGTGAGTAAGCGATCTGCGGATAATGCGCGGCGCCTTCCACAATGGCGATGTCAACCTTCTCTGCCAGCACAAGTTGGGTAATCACATCTGTATTGCCCTGGATGAACGTGAAGTTTACAGCCGGGTAAGTTTTTTTAAATAACGCCAGTATTTTAGGCAGGATAGTCTGCGCAACGGTAGTGCTTGCGCCGATATGCAAGGTACCCGCTTCCATATTGTTCAACTGGGCAAGTTCATTTTCAAGCTCTGTATAGGTTTGAAAGATCTTTTCGGCGTATTGGGTTAAAATTTTACCGGCCGTGGTTAAAACAATGCTGTTACCATTTCGCCTGAACAATTGCACACTCAACTGGTGCTCCAGCTCTTTAATATGCTTGGTGACAGCCGGCTGGGTAATAAATAATTCGGCTGCGGCCTTTGTAAAGCTTAACCTTTGTGCAACGGTATAAAAAACCTTTAAGCGAAAATCGAAGATCATTGGCCTAAAGGTAGTTTTTATAGGTGAAAGCTAAAAGCTTTGGACTTTCAGCTTTATGCTTTTTGCTTTGCCGTCGCAATAACTACAATCCCTCCGATAAGCAGTATTCCGCCAAGGTACGGCGGCCAATTCACGGTTTTTTGTGTGTCGGCCGATATTTGGATGGGGCCCGCATCAACAATCTTTTCTTTCTTTGTGTAAGTAAAGCCTGTCCAGATAAGCATAATAGCGCCGATGACGATGAGTACAATTCCGATGGTCCTGTTCATTTTTATAGATGGTTTATAACAGAATGGAAAAAGCGGTAAATTGTTTGGATACTATGCCGAGGAGGGTAGTCGATTTTTAACATAAGGGAGACAGAAAGAACATAAAGTTTTGTTTAAGTATTGATTACCTTTGTATTAAAAAATAATCAAGACGAAGAGCCGAGCTCTTTGCGGAAAACTATCCGGGGGGAATTTCCGTATTTGGCATACGCAACGAAATGAAAGGAAAGAAGGGTTTTAAGTAATTGAAAGACACAAAAAAATATATTGAAAGCGGCATTCTTGAAGAGTATTGCCTTGGTTTCCTTGATGAGGCGGAACAGGCAGAGCTCATCCAAATGACAACGCTTTATCCTGAAGTTAAAGAGGCATTACATGCTGTTGAGCAAAAGATGGAAGAGTTGGCGGTATCTTCTGCTGTTGAACCTTCCTCTAATGTTAGGCAAAAAATACTTGCCACGCTCGGTTTTGCTGAAGAAAGCACGGAGCCCGATTTACACAATTTATCTCCAATAAATAAAAATGCAGATCATGAGCACTGGCTCAATGTGCTGGATCATTTAATTCCCGAAAAACCGTCTAAGGATTTTTCATGTGAAGTGATCAGGGAAGACGATCGTTTTCGGCAAATGCTCGTAGTTACAAAAGTGGATGTTCCCGAAGAGGAGCATGAAGACTATCTGGAGAGTTTCCTTATCTTAAAAGGCTATTGTGAATGCACCATTGGGAATGAGTTTTTCAAGCTTCAGGCTGGGGATTTTCTCGAAATACCTTTACATGTAAAACATAATATCAAGGTTACCTCGCCTTATGTTGTGGCTATTTTGCAATATGAGTTTGTAGAGTCATAAAAAAACTTCGTAAGTTTTAAAAGCTTACGAAGTTTCGCACATCCTTACCGCCGGTCAAATTAAATCTTAACTGTTACTGCTTTACCAGCATAGCTAACTACCTTATCGGCTTTAGCTGTAATGCCGCTATTTGAGCCATGCTCTCCGTTAACCAATATTACATTGAATGTATGTTTCTTCAACATTCCTTTGAATTGCCCTTTGGTATCAGAAATTACCAATTGGTGGGTTTTATCTTTCCAGGTTAAAGTAAAGGTTGCATACTGACCTTTTTCATAGTTGTAATTATCGTTCTCGTCTTCGTAAAACTTGAATGTGCCGTCGGCGCCCGGGTAAATGCGAAGCTCAATTTTGTCAGCCGGTTTTTCAGTGGCATACTCCATATCTGGTCCCATTGGCACGATAGAGCCAGCCTTGATATACAAAGGCATAATGTCCATCGGTACAGGAACGTTCAGAGTTTGACCGCCATTTTGTTGTTCACCTGTCCAGAAGTTGTACCATTTCGATGATCCTGGTAAATAAACCTTCCTTGTTTTTTCGGCAGGCGCATTTTTAGCAGTATACAATTGTTCTGTTACAGGATTAACCAAAAATGCCGGTCCAAACATGTACTGGTCAGGAATGCTGTACACATTCGGGTCGTTCCTGAAGTCGAATGTAAGTGCACGCATTATGGTGTAATTTTCGGTTGTTACCCTTCCTGCCAATGAGTAGATGTAAGGCAGCAAACGATAACGCAGTTTGTCATATTTTAACAAAGTAGCCTTTGTATCTGCATCCCAATTTTTTGAGAAAAGCGCCCGTTCACCTTTACCGTGGATCCGGAAGATCGGGCAAAACGTGCCAAACTGGAACCAGCGTGTAAACAACTCCCGGAATTCTGGTTTTGACCAATCGGGAGCGGTCCAATGATATTGGTAGCCGCCGATGTCTGATGTCCAGTATGGGATACCCGAGGCGCAGGCGTTTATACCTTGTGGCACTTGCGACTTAAATGCACCAAATCCGCAGAAGATATCCGACGACCACAAGGTTGCTGCATTCCGCTGTGCACCTGCAAAAGATTGTCTTGCCAAAAAGAAGGCCCTTTTTCCCGGAATATCATTTCGCCAGCCTTTATAAATACCCTTTGTATGTTCAAGCGAATAAGTATTGAAATAATCAATTCCCTTCCCGATCCAGAAATTGCTTTGCTTGCGTGCGTCCAGCAACGAGCCATTATCAGGTTCGCATTGATCTATCCACCAGGCATCCCAATCATATCTTTTGATTAGGCTGTCACGTGCTTGCGCCCAATACAGATCGCGCGCCTTTGGATAATGCGCGTCGTAATAAGTGTCAAAAGTATGTGTAACTACGTTATCCCAGGTAATGTCTGTAAGTCCGCCCATTTTTTGCAAAGCGTCAAAATTCGGCGTGCCTTTCCCAAATACAGGCCAGATAGAGATCATGCCATGGATGTTTGCCTTATGCAGATCTTTCAATAATTGTTTCGGATCGGGGTAGCGCTCTGGTTTCATTACATGCGAGCCGATAGGCAGCGGGTCCCAGTAATACCAATCCTGAACTATCACATCAACTGGGATGTGATTATTGCGGTAATTATCTTTAACCGATATAATTTCTTGTTGGCTCATGTACCTGTCCTGCGATTGAAACAAACCAAATGCCCATTTGGCGTACATAGGTGCTTTGCCGCTGGCTACGCGATATAGGTCAATAATATGGTCGAAATCCGGTCCGTAGAAGAAATAATAATCAACCTGTTTACCGCTTTCGGATACATATTTGAATTTGGTATTCCCGGCTTCGGCACCGTAAAAGTTAGAGGCTGAATAATTGTCCCAAAGCAACCCGTACCCCTTTGTTGACAGCAGCACGGGGATTGCTCCTGTCATGTAACGAATAGCCAGGTCTTGGTTGCGGCCTTTGTAATTGATAGACAAGGTATCAACAGGGTGACAGCCTAGTCCATAAAGTGCCTCGTCGGCAGGTGAATTAAATTGCGTACTTACATTGTATGTATTAATACCCGCAACAGTGGCTGCAGCCATGGTTTTGTTTTGCTGATCTTCTGCGGTGATCACCTCACCGTTTAATTTGCTATAAGTAATAGCGTTGGTTGATTTGTCAACGGTGATCTTTAGTTTTTTGGTAGTGATAATATAAGCAGACTTGTTTTGCTCAAATTTGAAAGTAAGCGGCTGCCACTTATTATTTACCACCAGCGAGGGTTTGTTCAGAAACTCATTAAAAATGGAATACTTTACCTCGATAATATCATCTTTGCAGACTACAATTTTCATCAAACCTTTATCCAAAGTGAAGGTAACCTCACCCGGTTTTATTTGGTACGATTTTATGGCGGCGCTAACCTTAACGGTCGTTAAAGTTAATAGCAATGCAGCACCGAGAATTAATTTGGAGAAACGGGATTTTACCCTAAAAAATTTGTCAGACATAAGTTCGGTTTATAATACTGTAAATATAACAGTTAATTTTAAAATATGCCTTTAAAGGGCCATCTTTCCCTGCTCTGGCTTAATTGATGCCGATTGGTTCGGGCATTAAATGATTTTTTATACTTAAAGAATAAAAACTTCAATTAAAATTAAATTCATTGTTGTTAATGTTGATTTTAAAATATATTTACTAATCTTTTATTTTTTAGTGCTTTTATTTTCACCCCATTAACCATTAAAACAATGAAAAAAATCACCTTTTACTTATTACTTTCAAGTTTATCTTTATTGTTTTTGAACGCCAACGCGCAAACTGCTATAGGCATACGCGGAGGTGTAAGTATCCCTAATTTAACAGGCGGCGGCAGTGATCAAAACCCGCTGAATACCGGCTATAGTTCACGTTTTGGCCCTGATTTCGGAGTATATGCCGAATTTAAATTCTCCGACTTATTTTCATTGCAGCCTATGCTGGAGTTTTCATCGCAGGGCGGTAAAAAAGATGGTTTACAGGCTTTTCCGACCCCGGCAGCGGTGGCGCCCCTTTTTCAGCCCAATCCGGCGCCTACCTACCTTTACGCAAATTTTAATAGTACAGCTAAAATAAATTACCTTATGCTGCCCGTACTGGCAAAATTTGGGTGGGATTTTAAGTCATCGCCCATACGATTTTATGTTGATGCCGGTCCATTTTTGGGCTATTTGATTTACGCCAAACAATTTACCACCGGGAACAGTACTGTGTACCTGGATGCCGGCGGTACACAGCCACTGCCGGGTGGCGCACAATCTTTTGACAAGACGACGGATATTAAAGATCAACTGAATAAAGTCAACGTAGGTGTCGAAGGTAATGTCGGTTTTGCTTACAAATTTAAAAAGAGCTATGTTTTTATAGAAGGTGGTGGTAATTACGGGTTCCTCAATATACAAAAAGGGACTGCCAATGGTAAAAACAATACGGGTGCCGGCTTGATAGCCGTGGGGTATAGTATCTGGATAGGTAAATAATAATTTCTTTTGTCACTTAGTCCCGAAAAACCGGGTCCTTTTTTATATACTTACATAGCGATTAGGTCTTGAAAAGCCAGTCGCTATGCTGTTTTTATAAAGCTGTCAGATGGAAAACGAATCAAAAATAAGGGCTATCGTTACCGGCGCTACAGGGATGGTAGGCGAGGGAGTCCTTCATGAATGCCTGCTTCATCCGCAAGTTGAAGCAGTATTGGTGATAAACCGTAAGCCCTGCGGGGTTGTACATCCTAAACTTAAAGAAATCATCCACAAAGATTTTTTTGATATTTCTGCCATAGAAAGCCAGCTAAGTGGATATGATGCGTGTTTTTTCTGTCTTGGTGTTTCGTCAATCGGCATGAAAGAACTGGAGTATACCAGGCTTACTTATACTTTGACAATGAACGTGGCGCAAATACTCGCCAGGCTTAATCCTAATATGACATTCTGCTACGTGTCTGGTGCAGGCACCGACAGCAGTGAAAAAGGAAGTTCGATGTGGGCAAGGGTAAAAGGAAAAACCGAGAACGACCTGATGAAATTACAATTTAAACGAGTATTTGCTTTCAGGCCTGGTTTTATGCTGGCAACAAAAGGTCAAAAAAACATGCCTTCATTTTATAAATACTTAGCCTGGATGTACCCTTTTTTTCGTGCAGTATTGCCGCAGTTTGTGTGTACGTTAGCAGAAGTTGGGCAGGCAATGATCAACGTTACAAGGTTTGGTTATGAAAAGAGTGTTTTAGAAGTAAAGGATATTGTAGCGCTGTCAAAAGTTCAATAATTGATAACATCAGTAGATAAAAGCATTATTTCTCAAAACTCATCACCAACCGCCCAACTTTCACATATGACATGGCCTCTGTATAATGTGGCAGCACGTTGCTTATTCCGATATTTCTAATCTTTTTTTATGCCTGCCGCTGCCCAAAACACCAGATATCCGGGCTTGCTTTTGCTGATCCGTAGACTTTTTAATTCTCTTTTCGGATCAGGATGAATATTCAGCAGGTCGATATTGTGATGGTCTTTTTCAGTCATATTGTTTTTATTGCCCCACTTGGCCAGGTCATGGGCAAGGTAACACAAATCAGGATCACCGGGTTTTATATCCATGTAGTAATCTGGCAAAGTGAAATTTTTTACTTGTATGGTATCGGTGTAAGTTAGTTGGATAATGAGCGCCGAAGGTCCTTCTGCACTCGTTAAGGCAATGTAAATGTCCTTGTATTTAGCTTTAGGAATAGTAAACTGAACGCCACCGGCGCCTGTGATGCTGCATGCCTGGTTATAAGCGCTGTTGCTGTTTGAGTAGTGCAGTTTTATTTCAGGATGTGCATCGTTAGCAGCAAACAGCGGATCGTCTGGCAGGGCATGCGGGTTTTTGTCACCATTAAATAATGCTGCTGACATTGTTAAATAACCATCTCCAATTCCATCTCCGTCTATGCCTTCTGTCCAGGTTATTAGCTTTTTATTTGTGAGGGTGGTTACTGGCCGGGCATTTAGCGTTTTACTAATGTCAAACTGAACGGTCTTGGAGCTTTTTACCGAAGCCGGATAATTATTTACCCATAGTATAGAAAAAGCAAAAAGGGGAATTAATGTCTTGATGTAAGTCTGTTCCATTGTTTTTAAAATCTTTCCGCCCAACACAAAGGCAACCTGCCTTAAAGATACTTCCCTCTTTCGACCGGATAAAATGACACGACATTTTTTATGGTTTCTTTCCTGCAAACATTTTCCACGCCTTCTTTATAAATCGTAAACCTTGTTGATTTTTCGACGGTCACTATATCAGTAAGAAGTTCCTTGTTAAATCTTAATAATGATATTTTATATTATAAGATGCTAAAAATCAGCAAGTAATAATTCCGACTTGAAGATGTTCGATTGTAAAAGTGGCGATTTTTTCCATAAAAAATTATAAACAAAGTTAATACACAAGTGTTAATAACTTTAGTGGTAGAAAGTGGTAGAAAGTGGTAAAAGAAATCTAATTTTACATAACAATTAATGCCAAAGTCTCATAATGTCATTTCTGATCGGCGAATTTGAATGTAAACTGGATACCAAAGGGCGTATGATGATCCCTGCTGGCCTCAAAAAAAAGCTTCCTGAAGCTGAAAGTGAGGGCCTTGTGATCAATCGCGGCTTTAAAAAGTATTTAGTCATTTACACCAAAAAAGAATGGGACATTAAACTCGACGAACTGAGCAAACTTAATCAATACGATTACAAAAACATAGAATTTATCAGGTATTTCACCCGCGGCGCGACGGAATTGATCCCTGATTCAACCGGGCGGGTTAATTTACCCCAAGTATTATTGGATTACGCAGGCATAAAAAATGATGTTGTGCTTACCTGCCAGTTAGGCCATATCGAGGTTTGGGAGAAAGAGGCCCACCGGGTAATGATCGAGAATGAACCGGCCGATTTTGCAGCCCTTGCAGGCGAAGTAATGCGCACAAAAGAAAGGGAGGCGGCAAAATGAGTGAATACCATACTCCTGTAATGCTGGCCGAATGTATCGAAGGTTTAAATATAAAACCCAACGGTACCTATGTGGATGTCACTTTTGGCGGCGGCGGTCACTCGCGCGAGATTCTAAATCATTTGAATAATGATGGTAAGCTACTGGCATTCGACCAGGATGCCGACGCCCGCCAGAATATAATTGCTGATGATCGTTTTGTTTTCATCGATCAGAATTTCCGTTACCTGAAAAACTTTTGTCGTTTGCATGATGCTATCCCGGTTGACGGCATACTGGCTGACCTGGGCGTTTCATCTTACCAGTTTGACCAGGCTGAACGCGGGTTTTCCATTCGCTTTGATGCGGAGTTGGACATGCGTATGAACCAGGAATCGGCCTTAAGTGCAAAAGAAGTAGTAAATAATTATTCCGAAGCTGAACTGCACCGGATCTTCGGCATTTACGGGGAGATCCAGAATGCAAAATCGCTGGCTAATACGGTAGTAACTGCGCGGTTAAATTCGCCGATAACAACCGTAGCAGACCTGAAAAATGCGATAGCGAACCGGATTCCGCGCGGCAAGGAAAACAAATACCTGGCGCAAGTATTCCAGGCCCTGCGCATCGAAGTGAACCAGGAATTGGAAGCATTAAAAGATTTTCTGATCCAGTCAGCAGATGTACTGGTATCGGGTGGTAGATTGGTTGTAATGTCATATCATTCGCTGGAAGACAGGCTCGTGAAAAATTTCATCGCTAAAGGAAAATTTAGCGGCGAAGTTGAAAAAGATCTTTATGGAAATGACAATAAGCCTTTCGACGCTGTAAGTCGCGGGGCAATCACAGCATTGGCAGAGGAAATAAGTAACAATAACAGGGCAAGGAGCGCTAAATTAAGGATAGCGGTAAAGAAATGACAAACAGGTTACGTTCGCAAATTGAGGAGGAAGAAATTGAAAGTAAGCTTGTTGTTGAAGAGAAGCCGGTAAAGGAAATCCCCGATAATTTTTTAACACAGTTTTTAAGTAAGGGCATTATCAACTCGGAATCTGCGACAAGGGCGCTGCCATTTATACTGTTCCTTGTGTTTTTAGGAATGATCTATATCGCCAACAGGCACCTGGCCGAAAAAAATATTCGTGATATTCAAAAGGTCACTAAAGAGGTAAAGGAACTAAGCTGGGATTACAAATCAACCAAAGCTGAGCTTGCTTATAAAAGCACGCTTACCGAAGTTGCAAAAAGGGCAGATACTTTGGGTGTAAAAGAATCCCGTCAGCCACCGCTAAAAATAACAGCAGAGGAAGTGAAAGATGAGCATTAGGACTAACATATTACTCAGGGTTTATCTGGCTTTTGGGTTGATCCTGCTTTTTGCTGCCGCTGTTGTGTTTCAGCTATACAGGGTGCAATTTATACAAGGCAAAAAGTGGAAAGCTATGTCTTCCAGCATGTCAACGCAATACCAGACTGTTGCGGCTGCGCGCGGTAATATTTTTTCTGTTGATATGAGCCTGCTTGCTACCTCGGTGCCTGAATATGAATTGCACATGGATATGCTAGCCGGCGGTATTGCGGATGACGACGTTTTTGATGAAAAAGTGGACTCGCTGGCTATGAAGCTATCAGAAAAATTTGGCGACAGGTCTCCTAAAGAATATTCAAGAATACTGCGCGATGCCCGTAAAGATGGCTCGCGTTACCAGCTTATCCGCCGTAAGGTAAGTTACCAGGATCTGAAGGTGATTCGTAAATTTCCCATTTTCAACATGGGGAAATACAAAGGCGGTTTAATAGTTGTTGAGCAAAACAAACGCGTATTGCCTTTTAAGTCATTGGCTGCCCGTACTATCGGTTATAAAAATGAAAACGTTAAAAATGCAGTCGGTCTTGAGGGGGCCTACGCCAGCTATATTAACGGTGAAAGCGGTAAACGTTTGATGCAGCGTATAGCAGGCGGTGTTTGGATGCCGGTTAACAATGGTGAGGAAGAGATTGCTCCGAAAGAAGGCGCCGATATTATTTCGACAATTGATGTTAATTACCAGGACGTTGCGCAGGACGCATTGAAGAACCAGCTGATAAAAACCCAGGCTGATCATGGCTGCGTTGTACTTATGGAAGTTGCCACTGGTGAAATTAGGGCTATAGCGAATTTTACAAGAACAAAAGATGGCGATTACCAGGAAAAACTGAACTATGCCATAAGTGACGCAAATGATCCCGGGTCGACTTTTAAACTGGCTTCCTATATGACCGCCTTTGATCAGCATAAAATTGATACCAACACCTTGGTTGACGCTCAAAATGGCACCTACGATATGTATTACAAAGGTAAGTTGCTTAAAACATTTAAAGATGCTGAGTCGGGAAATTATGTGATAACGGCCAAAAGGGCATTTGAAGAGTCGTCAAACGTGGCAGTTGTGAAGTTTATATCGTCGCATTACGCTGATAACCCAAGGCAGTTTACCGATAACCTACGAAACAATTTGCACCTGAATGATAAATTGATGCTTCAAATTCCGGGTGAGGCTGCTCCGGTGGTAAAAGATCCTTCGTACAGGAGTTGGAGTAAATTAACACTTCCGCAAATGGCTTATGGTTATGAAATGCGAATGACGCCATTGCAAATGCTTACGCTGTATAATTCTGTTGCCAACAACGGTAAGATGATAGCGCCGATACTAGTGAAAGAAATAAGGAGATTAGGCAACACGGTTGAGCAATTCCAGGCGCGGGTAATCAATGAAAAAGTTTGCTCAGATGCTACTCTTGGAAAAATGAAAAGTATGCTTGAGGGCGTTGTGTTAGAAGGTACTGGTAAAAACGTCATTAAAAACCCGCTCTACAGCGTTGCAGGCAAAACCGGTACAGCACAGATTGCAAACGGATCCTCAGGTTACGGTGTAAAAAAGACTTACCAGGCATCATTTTGCGGGTATTTTCCGGCAAATCATCCAAAGTATGCTATGATAGTGGTTATTAATCATCCAACACAAGGCTCATACCTGGCGGCTTTAGTTGCCGGGCCAGTTTTTAGAGAAATAGCCGACAGGGTTTACGCCAGCGACCTGGATATAAACCAGTCAACACAAACACGCTTTGTAGGTAATACAAACCTGCCGCAAATAAAGCAGGGCAATACAAAAGCGCTGAAACAAGTATATGCCAAATTAGGCGTTAACCCATTGTATGCTTCAACAAATGCGGCGGGAAATGGTGTTGATACCAGCAATGGTATCCCTTACCAGGAAGTTGGTTATAAAAGTGGCGTGGTGCCATCAGTAACGGGGATGGGGCTTAGCGATGCTTTATATTTATTAGGTAATGCCGGCTATAAAGTAGTCGCACGGGGTAGTGGTTCTGTTATCAGCCAATCGGTAACAGGTGGAAGTATCATACCAAAAGGATCAAAAATAACAATTGAATTGCAATGAAGTATTTGAGCGAAATAATAGAAGGGCTTGCATTCACTGAACTTCAGGGAAGTGCCGATATTGAGATATCTGCTGTGGTATTTGATTCAAGAAAAGTTATACCCGGATCATTGTTCGTTGCTGTAAAAGGTACAGTGACCGACGGCCATGACTATATTTTACAAGCAGTTGCAGATGGTGCTGTCGCGGTGATCTGTGAAGAGTTGCCCGCGCGCGTAACCGGCGAAGTGGATTTTTTAATGGTAGCTAACTCAGCCGTGGCCTTAGGTATAGTAGCAGCAAATTTCTATGGGAACCCCTCGGCTAAATTGAAACTAGTTGGTGTAACGGGTACTAACGGCAAGACAACTATTGCCACCCTGCTTTATAAATTATTCCGTGAGCTTGGATACAAATGTGGATTGCTGTCGACAGTTGAAAATCAGATCAATGGTCAGGTGATTGCCTCAACACACACCACTCCTGATCCTGTTGAATTGAACAAGCTGATGAGCGAGATGGTTGAGCATGGCTGCGACTATTGTTTTATGGAGGTCAGCTCACATGCTATCGCGCAACACAGGATAGGAAGTTTGAAATTTTCAGGCGGTATTTTTTCGAACCTTACGCATGATCATTTAGATTATCATAAAACCTTTGATAGCTATCTGAAAGCCAAAAAGGCATTTTTTGATGGTTTACCTGCTAATGCTTTCGCATTAACCAACGGCGACGATAAGAATGGCAATGTGATGCTGCAGAATACCAAAGCACATAAAAAAACATACGGGCTTAAAAGTATGGCCGATTATAAGGCCCGCATACTCGAGAACCAGTTTGAAGGCTTATTGCTCCAAATTGACAGCGACGAAGTTTGGTTTAAAATGGTAGGTACGTTTAACGCTTACAACCTGTTGGCGGTGTACGCCGCGGCGATGTTGCTCGATCAGGACAAAACCAAAATATTAACGATCCTAAGCAAGTTGACAGGCGCAAGGGGCCGCTTTGACTATATAATAGCGCCAAACAAGATTATTGGTATCGTGGATTATGCTCATTCGCCAGATGCTGTTCAAAATATACTGAGCACCATTCACGACATCCGCAAAGGAAATGAAAAAGTGATCACCGTAATAGGCTGCGGTGGCGACCGGGACAAAACCAAACGCCCAATAATGGCAAAAACTGCTTGCGAGTGGAGTGATAAAGTGATCTTCACTTCTGATAATCCCCGCAGCGAAGACCCAGCGCAGATAATAAAAGACATGGAAGAGGGTGTAGATCCCGCCTTCAAAAGGCACACTTTGAGTATCGCCGACAGGAGGGAAGCTATTAAAACGGCGTGCATGTTGGCAAAACCCGGGGATATTGTGCTTGTAGCCGGCAAGGGCCACGAAAAATATCAGGAAGTGAAGGGCGTAAAAAGTCATTTCGACGATATGGAAGAATTGTCGGAGCAGTTTAAATATCTGAATTGATAAATTGTCCATGGACCAGTGTCGATGGTCCATGGATCTAAGTGATCGACAAATAAAAATAAATCTATCGACTATGGACTATTGTCTATGGGCTAAAAAATCGGTGTAATCATACAATAATCGGTGAAATCAAAATAAAAAATGCTTTACTACCTGTTCACATGGCTTAATAAAAACTACACCATTCCGGGTGCGGGGGTATTTCAGTATATCACCTTCCGCATGGCAATGGCAGTGATCACTTCGCTGGTGGTAACTACAGCTTACGGACGCAGGCTGATTGACTACTTACGCTACAAACAGGTTGGGGAAACAGTAAGAAATTTAGGCCTGGAAGGTCAGATGCAAAAAGCTGGTACACCGACCATGGGTGGCATCATTATTATTTTGGGTATTTTGATCCCTACGCTGCTATTCGCGAAGCTGGGCAATATTTATGTGATCATGATGCTGGTTACCACCGTATGGCTGGGCGGAATTGGATTTTTGGACGACTATATAAAGGTTTTTAAGAAAAATAAGGAAGGTTTAGCCGGCAGGTTTAAAATAATCGGACAAGTAGGGTTGGCGCTATTTATTGGATTTACCATGTATTCAAATTCAGATATCGTGATACGTCAGGAGGTAAAATTACCGGTTAAGTATGATGTTCCGGTGGCTGTTCACAAGCGTGGTAATACTGACGTTTATACACAAGATATTCATTCCACAAAAACCACCATGCCATTCTACAAGAACAATGAATTTGATTATGGCAAAGTGCTAAAATTCCTTGGCCCGGGTTATGAGCGCTATTCGCTGATGGTGTTTATGTTCTTTGTGATCCTGATTATTACGTTCATTTCCAATGGGGCAAATATAACTGACGGGATAGACGGACTGGCGACGGGTACTTCGGCAATTATTGGTATCACGCTTGCCATATTGGCCTATGTATCCGGTAATACCATTATCGCCGATTACCTGAATATTATGTATATCCCCGACTCAGGCGAGCTGGTAATTTTTGCGGGCGCTTTCGTAGGGGCCTGTGTCGGGTTTTTATGGTATAACTCGTATCCGGCGCAAGTGTTTATGGGCGATACCGGCAGCCTTGCAATCGGCGGCATCATAGCGGTATTTGCTATCATGATCCGTAAAGAGCTGATGGTGCCCCTTTTATGTGGAATTTTTGTCGTAGAGAACTTCTCGGTAATTATCCAGGTATCCTGGTTTAAATATACAAGGATAAGATTCGGCACCGGCAGAAGGGTTTTCTTATTGGCGCCGCTGCATCATCATTACCAGAAAAAGGGATTCCATGAAGCTAAGATCGTAACCCGGTTTTGGATCATTGGCATCCTGCTGGCAATAGTAACATTTATAACGTTGAAACTTCGATAGTGATCAGAGATTAGTGATTGGAAGAAGTTCGAAATCAGGAAGAAAAAATAGAGAATATTCAATGAGCCCCAACATAAATATAAATATATCGTCCGACGCCTCTCCCTCTCCTTTGGAGAGGGGCGGGGTTAGGCTCGTTGTCCTCGGCGCCGGTGAAAGTGGGGTAGGGGCCGCGTATCTTGCACAAAAGCAGGGATATGATGTTTTTGTTTCGGATTTTGGCGCAATTGCTGATAACTATAAAAAGCAACTTCAGGAATGGAATATTAGTTTCGAGGAAAACCAGCACACTGAGGCTGCTATACTTGACGCAGTTGAAGTAATAAAAAGTCCGGGGATACCGGAAAAGGCGCCGATCATTAAAAAGATCCGAGAAAAAGGTATTGCGGTAATATCTGAGATCGAGTTTGCAGGGAGGTATACCGATGCGAAAATAATAGGTATTACGGGCTCGAATGGCAAAACAACTACTACCAGTCTTACTTATCATATCCTAAAAAATGCAGGGCTAAACGTCGGTCTGGCCGGAAATATAGGCAAGAGTTTCGCGTACCAGGTAGCTACCGAAAAATTTGACCTGTACGTATTGGAATTAAGCAGCTTTATGCTTGACGATATGTACCAGTTTAAAGCGGACATAGCGGTCTTGCTGAATATCACACCTGATCATTTGGACCGGTATGATTATAAGCTGGAAAATTATGCGGCCTCGAAATTCCGTATCACACAGAATCAAACGGTAGACGACGTTTTTATTTATTGCGCCGATGACCCGGAAACTATAAAAGGAATGGCCGATCGCGACTTTGAAGCACAGCAATTGCCATTTTCCATTCAAAAAAAAATTGAATCGGGAGCATATCTCGACCAAGACAATATTGTCATAAACATTCACCAAGAACATTTTCAGATGTCAATCACAGAACTGGCCCTGCAGGGTAAGCACAACATTTACAACTCAATGGCTTCGGGTATCGTAGCCAAAGTGCTTGAACTCCGCAACCCCACCATAAGGGAGAGTATGGGCAACTTTAAAAGCATTGAGCACAGGCTTGAGTCGGTTGGTAAGATATCCGGTATAAGGTTTATCAACGATTCAAAGGCCACGAATGTGAACTCCACCTGGTATGCCCTTGAGAGTATGACGACCGATGTGATATTGATCCTTGGTGGTGTTGATAAAGGGAATGATTATTCGATGCTTAAGGATTTGGTGCGGCAGAAAGTTAAAGCTATAGTTTGCCTGGGCAAGGATAATAAAAGGATTCATGAAGCTTTTGAAGACGATGTGGACGTGATAGTAAATACCTATTCGGCGCAAGAAGCTGCCCAGGTGTCTTTTCATTTGGCATCAAAAGGCGATACCGTTTTGTTGTCCCCGGCATGTGCAAGTTTCGATCTGTTTAAAAACTATGAAGACCGGGGCCGGCAATTTAAAAAGGCAGTGAGTGAGTTGTGAAAAAGTCCATGGACAATAGTCGATAGTCTATAGTCAAAACGGAATCGGTGTAATTAAAATAAATCGGTGAAATCGCAAGATAATCGGTGAAATCAAAATAAAATATGAACAAAATACTCAGTAATACAAAAGGTGACCGCTGGATATGGCTGATAGTTATATTGTTGTCGGCTATTTCTTTACTTGCTGTTTACAGCGCCATTGGTACGCTTGCCTACAAGCGTGGTGTTGGTGTTGAATCAATTTTAATGAAGCACCTGGCTATGATTGTTGGCGGTATTGCATTAATGTATATATCGCACAAACTGGATTATAGATATTATCGCGGTATTTCGAAGCTGTTAATGATCATCACCCTGCCACTTTTGGTTTATACGCTTGTGTTCGGTAGCCATGTGAACGATGCCAGCCGCTGGATAGCTATCCCGGGTACAGGCTTAAGCTTCCAAACATCCGATTTAGCCAAGCTTGCTTTAATCACTTACCTGGCGCGAACACTATCGCTAAAACAGGAAAATATTAAAGATGTAAAGCAATCATTCATCCCGATAATGGGGTCGGTTTGCCTTGTGTTCATTTTGATCGCCCTGGCAAATCTCTCAACTGCCCTGATGCTTTTTGGGGTAAGCATATTGCTGCTCATCATTGGTCGTATCAGCATAAAACAAATTGCTATAACCTGCCTGGCTGGCGGCGTTTTACTTGCTGGCGTGGTACTTTTGGGCCCTCGACATAAAACATATGTTTCCCGGATCCATGCATTCATGCATCCTGAAAAAGCCAACCCTGATAAATCATTTCAATCCGATCACGCTAAAATAGCTATTGCAACCGGCGGTGTATTTGGCAAGGGTGTTGGCAGGAGCGACGAAATAAACTATTTGCCGGAAGCTTATTCAGATGAGATATATGCCATTATTGTAGAAGAATACGGACTCGTAGGCGGCATTATTTTAATAGGTATCTACCTGTTCTTATTGTACCGCTGTATAAAAATAGTAACTAAAGCTCCAAAGGCGTTCGGCGCCTTATTAGCTGCTGGCTTAAGTTTCAGCTTAACTATTCAGGCATTTGCCAATATGGCGGTTGCTGTTGGGTTGGGCCCAGTAACAGGTATTCCGTTGCCGTTTGTGAGTATGGGTGGAACGTCTATACTGTTTACCAGCGTTGCGTTTGGTATCATACTATCGGTTAGCAGAGATATTGAAGAGCCCAAAAAAGTTGTAGTGGGAGAGATCAGGGAGGTGGCTGTTTAAAATTAAATAAGTCCATGGACCATAGACCATGGTCCATGGACAAAATAAATCGGTGTAATCAAAAAAGTGTTGAAAGCAAAAAGAATCATAATTAGCGGTGGCGGTACAGGAGGACATATCTTCCCGGCAATTGCTATTGCCAATGCATTAAAGAAGCTTGACCCTGCTATCGAAATACTGTTTGTTGGGGCCACTGGCCGTATGGAAATGGAAAAAGTTCCTGCCGCAGGTTATAAGATCATCGGACTTGACATACAAGGCATCCAGCGTAAATCGATTTTGAAAAATCTGATGTTCCCGGTGAAACTGGTTAAAAGTGTGCGAATGGCTATCCAGATCATTAAAGACTTTAAGCCCGATGCTGCAGTTGGTGTAGGAGGCTATGCTTCCGGCCCTTTGTTGTATGCTGCGTCATTAAAGAACATACCTTATTTGATACAGGAGCAAAATTCATATGCTGGCGTAACTAATAAATGGCTGGGAAAAAAAGCCCAAAAGATATGTGTAGCTTTTGATGGGATGCAGCAATTTTTTCCTTTCAAAAATATCATCAAAACGGGCAATCCTATCAGGCGCGAGTCTGTTAACATTGCCGGAAAACATATGCAGGCGCTTGAATTGTATAAGTTGTCGGCATTCAAAAAAACAGTATTGGTAATAGGCGGTAGCCTCGGCGCGCGAACTTTGAATGAAAGCATAATGGCGGGGCTTGACAAGCTGATCGCAGCTGACGTGCAGCTTGTATGGCAAACCGGAAAATTCTATTATAAAGGCATTATTGAAGAGCTGGGTGAAAATTACCATGAAAATGTACGGATAATGGAATTTTTAAACCGTATGGATCTTGCTTATGCTGCGGCAGATATTATTATATCCAGGGCAGGCGCAGGAACAATTGCCGAGTTGTGTGTGATTAAGAAACCGGTGGTACTAGTGCCTTCACCTAACGTGGCTGAAGATCATCAAACCAAAAACGCTATGGCCCTGGTACAGGAAAACGCGGCTGTTTTTATCGCTGACAAGGATGCAGAAGCTAACCTGGTAGATAGGGTTTTAGAGCTTTTAAATAATAAGGAAGAACAAAAGAAATTGAGTAATAATATCGGCAAGATGGCGATGCCTGATGCCGATGAAGTTATAGCGAACGAAGTTATGAAGTTAGCTCATGGTTAATAGTTGATAGTTCATAGATAGAGGATATAATAAGGATAAGAAAATGGAATTGGGGAATATAAAACGGGTTTATTTAATTGGGGTCGGCGGTATCGGTATGAGTGGCCTGGCCCGGTATTTCCTGCATTTGGGTTGTGTGGTTTGCGGATATGATAAAACATCTACCCCACTTACCGACGAATTGCGGAGCGAAGGGGTATGTTTAATTTTTGATGATTACGCTGCCATCATTCCTATAAGTTTCCAAACACCTGATTCCGGTACTCTTATTATTTATACGCCAGCTATTCCGAAAGACTCGCAGATATTAAACTTTTTCAAGAACAAAGGTTTTGAACTTTTCAAGCGGTCGCAGGTGTTGGGTATCATCAGCAAGAGTATGTTTACAGTGGCTGTTGCAGGTACGCATGGGAAAACTACCACATCAACTATGATCGCCCATATCCTGAAGGACTCAGGGAAGGATTGTTCAGCTTTTCTGGGCGGCATTTCGACGAACTATCATAGTAATGTGCTATACGGCAAAAACAACATCGTTGTAGTTGAGGCTGATGAGTATGATCGCTCTTTCCTTACGCTATATCCTGATGTTGCCATAATCACCTCTATGGATGCTGACCACTTGGATATTTACGGCGATCATAGTCATCTTACCGAATCGTTTAAACTATTTGCTTCGCAGATAAAGCCGGGCGGAAAACTTATTCATCGCAAGGGTTTGCCGCTTGAGGCAGGTTTTACATATGCTGTAGAAGCCGACGCTGATGCCAGCGCATCAAACGTGCGGATCGAGAACAGTGATTTTTACTTTGATTTTAGCAACGGTGCCACAAATATTTCTGATATCAGAATGGGTATTGCCGGCATGCATAATATTGAGAATGCCGTTGCAGCAATTGAAGCAGCATTTCTGCTGGATGTTGACGCCAATGCCATTAAAAATGCGCTTGGTTCATTCAAAGGAGTTAAACGTCGCTTTGAGTACATTATAAAAAATGATCATCAGGTTTTTATTGATGATTATGCCCACCACCCGGAAGAACTAAAAGCCGCTATCAGGTCGGTTAAAAAGCTATATCCGGGCAAAAAGCTTATGACTATTTTTCAACCGCATCTTTATACCCGTACCCGTGATTTTGCTGATGGCTTTGCCGAGGCACTCGACCTGGTAGATGAGCTTATTATACTGGACATTTATCCCGCCCGTGAACTGCCTATCGAAGGCGTTAACTCGGACATGATACTTGAACGGATGAAGAATTGGAACAAGCGTAGGTGCGGAAAACAGGAAGCTATCGATATAGTAAAAAAAGAGAAACCTGAACTGCTTTTAACAGTAGGGGCGGGTGATATTGATCAATTGGTTCAACCATTAAAACAGGCCTTACAAGATGTTTAAGAAACGGATCTGGAAATACCTGCTGGTAGGCTTTGCCTGGGTTGTAAGCCTGGGTGGCCTGGTGGTGCTGATGAGTTTCATTGAAGTAAAGAAATCTGAGGTTATTTGTACTGACGTAAAAATATATATCCCCGGCAGTCAATATTTTATTGACAGAGATGAAGTTGACAATATTCTGCATATCCACAGCCACGCCCTTATCGGCCGGCACATGGAAAATATCAACATTCATGCACTTGAAAAGAAATTGAAGGCAAATCCATTTATTGAATTTGCAAAGGTTTATATGGATATGAATGGTATTATCAATGTGGAGATCAGCCAACGGCAACCGATTTTGCGAATGATGAACCGCTTTGACCAGGATTTTTATGTGGATCAGCACGGTTTGAAGATTCCTTTGTCGTCAAACTTTACGGCAAGGGTGCTGGTAGCCAACGGATACATTGACGAACTTTTTGCCAACAGAGTTGATACCTTGCATACACCCCTCGCGGCAGAACTTTTCAAAACGGCCGATTATATAAGGAAAGACTCACTCTGGGATGCGCAGATTGCGGAGATATATGTAAATAAGGAACGTGAAATTGAATTGATCCCGCGGGTAGGTAATAACCGGATATTGCTTGGTAACGCGGATTCGCTAGATGCTAAGTTTCATAACCTGCTGGTGTTTTATAAAAAAGCATTGCCGCGGGTTGGCTGGGACACTTACAAAATGATCAATATAAAATATGCCAACCAGGTTGTGGGCATAAGAAATGAGAATATTAAAAAGGATTCACTTAATGCTAAAGCGGTAACAGGTGATTCAACAAAAACGAAAAAGGACACATCTCTAAAAAAGGAAAATTTCTAATAAAGGATAATATGGACAAAAGCTCAACTCAGGAAAAAAGTTCGCCAATCGTAGTTGGATTGGATATCGGTACGACAAAAATATGCGCAATTGTTGGCCGACGGAGCAAGAACGGCAAGATAGAAGTATTAGGGATCGGCAAAGCAGAATCGGCCGGTGTAACCCGTGGTATGGTTTCCAATATCGACAAAACCGTTCAGGGTATCAGCCAGGCCGTAGACGTTGCCGGCACACAATCAAACGTAGAGATTAGAGTGGTAAATGTTGGTATTGCGGGTCAGCACATCAAAAGCCTGCAGCATCGCGGTCTGATAACAAGGAAAGACACGCAATCTGAGATTTCACGCCGGGATATTGACAAGTTAATTGAAGACATGTACAACCTGGTAATGCCTCCGGGTGAGGAGATCATCCACGTGTTGCCGCAGGAGTTTACTGTCGATAATGAGCCCGGTATAAAAGACCCAATTGGCATGGCTGGTGTGCGCCTTGAAGCCAATTTCCATATTATATCAGGTCAGGTTACCGCAATCAAGAATATAGTAAAGTGTGTAAATAAAGCTGGTTTAGAGAGCCAGGAATTAATATTAGAGCCTTTGGCTTCTTCTGAATCGGTGTTGAGCGACGAGGAAAAAGAAGCCGGTGTGGTATTAGTTGATATTGGTGGCGGCACTACCGACGTAGCTATTTTTCATGAAGGTATTATCAGGCACACCGCAGTTATTCCTTTTGGCGGAAACAGTGTTACCGAAGATATCCGCGAAGGTTGTTCCGTTATGCGCAATATAGCTGAGCAATTGAAAATACGTTTTGGATCGGCTTTGGCTGAAGAAAATAAAGAAAATGAGATTGTTTGTGTTCCCGGTCTGCGTGGGCGTGAGCCAAAAGAAATATCAGTAAAAAACCTTGCCTTTGTGATCCAGGCACGAATGGAGGAGATAGTGGAGCATGTTTATTACGAGATAAAATCTTCGGGCTACGAGAAAAAACTGATTGCCGGTATAGTGATAACAGGTGGTGGCGCGCAGCTAAAACACCTGGCGCAGTTAGTTGAGTTTGTAACCGGTTTGGATTGCCGCATTGGCTTCCCGAATGAGCACCTGGCAAAAAATGAAGTGCTCCCAAAAAATGTTTACGAAGAACTACAAAGCCCAACTTTTGCTACAGGTATAGGGCTGCTGATAAAAGGGATTCAGAAAATGGAATACAATGATGTAGCACAAATGCCGACGGAAATAAAAGTTGAAAAACCAAAGTTTGCAGGCGATAAAAAGTTAGGCTTACTCAGTAAGCTGTTAGAAGGCGGCAAGAAATTTATAAAAGATGATATAAAAGACGAAGACTTTTTGAAATAATTAATTTAACTGAGGGTAAATAATTATTCACAATCCGTAATCTTTCCACATATTGACAAATGTGGAAAACGGATGTTCAAAAAGCCCTATTATTACATTAGCGAAATTTTATGTAGACATCATTACATATTATCCTGGCTATCAGGAAGTCGGTTTGAGAGCAAAAAATTATTGACAGCCAAAAGATAGCTTTAATGCCCAAAGACAACAAATTATTAATGAAAAACAAGGATTATGCAGTTTGAGATGTTAAAAGAAAAGTCGTCGATCATCAAAGTGATTGGTGTAGGCGGCGGCGGTGGAAACGCGGTAAACCACATGTACAGACAAGGCATTACCGGTGTTGACTTTATTATTTGCAATACCGACGCCCAGGCTTTGGAGTTAAGCCCTATCCCCAATAAAGTACAACTTGGTGCAAGCCTTACCGAAGGTATGGGTGCAGGATCAATCCCAGAAGTCGGTAAAAACTCGGCAATAGAGAATATTGATGATATAAAACAAATGCTCGGCTCAAATACCAAGATGTTGTTTATAACTGCTGGTATGGGTGGTGGCACCGGTACAGGCGCCAGCCCGATCATAGCCAAAGCAGCGCGTGAACTTGACATATTGACCGTTGGCATTATAACTACACCGTTTGCATTTGAAGGCAAGCGCCGTAAAATGCAGGCCGATGCAGGTTTGGAGGAGCTTAAAAAATACGTCGACTCATTCCTCGTGATTTCGAATGACAGGCTGCGCCAGATCTTCGGTAATCTTACCTTAGGTTCAGCATTTGCACAGGCCGATAATATATTAACCACAGCTGCAAAAGGGATCGCGGAGATAATAACACTGCCGGGGTATGTAAACGTGGATTTTAAGGATGTGCGCACGGTCATGAAAGATAGCGGCGTATCTATAATGGGTAGCTGTGCCGCCGAAGGTGAAAACCGTGCATTAAAAGCTGTAGAAGGCGCATTGTCTTCGCCGTTGCTGAAAGACAACGAAATTGAAGGTGCTCGCTATATCCTGTTGAACATCAGTTCTGGGGTCAAGGAAGTGACTATGGATGAGGTAAGTGTGATAACTGACTTTATCCAGGAAGAAGCCGGTCTTGCCGCCGACCTGATTTGGGGAAATTGCATAGATGAAAACTTAGGCGATAAAATATCGGTAACAATTATTGCAACCGGGTTCCAAACTAAAGATGAGCGTGAAAAGGAGCAAAGCACCAAGAAAATTGTTTCTATGCTGATGCCTGAGACGCCGCCTTTGGTAAAACCTGTAAATGAATTTATAAATCCTGTTAAAGCGAATACCACTGCAGAACCTTACTTAAAACAAAAGGAAGATGCAATGCAGGCCGGTTTGTTTGATCTCTTTGCACCTCGCACTGAAGAGCCGGCTGTTGTAAAACGCAGCTTATTTGCCGAGGAGCCTGCCGAAATAGAGAACGAAACTTCTGAAATGCCAGAAATGACGTTCAAAGTGGTAGAGTCTGCGATAAGTTTTGAACCGGTAGCTGAAAAGGTAATTCCTGAGCCGGAAAAAGAGCCAGAGATTGTTGTAGGCGCCGATGATAATAAAACAGATGAATCGATAGAGGAGCAATTACGCAAATCACGTGAACGTATAATGCGTTTAAAGGATTTAAGCATGAAGCTTCGTAATGGCAACATCCAGGAGATGGAAAATATTCCGGCTTATAAACGCAAGGAGATTGCCCTACAGCAAACTCCCGCATCAAACGAAAGTCAGATCTCACGTTTCTCATTATTGCCAGACAATGAAGGAAACACAGAGATAAGGAATAACAATTCCTTCCTGCATGATAATGTGGACTAGTTGATAGTTAATGGTTCATAGTTCATAGAAAAAAAATAGTTAGTGGCATTTAGGTTTGAGGATCTTCAGGTATGGCAAAGAGCCTTAGATTTGGGCGAACAAATTAACCAGTTAACAAAAGACTTCCCGAAAGACGAAGTTTACGTCCTGACATCACAAATAAAAAGAGCCGCTGATTCGGTAGTTTTGAATATTGCTGAAGGTTCAACAGGTCAGAGCAAGTCGGTGTATAAGGTGTTTCTGAGCTATTCGCTTCGTTCTGCTATTGAGGTTGTTAGTTGCTTGTTCATCGCAAAGAAAAGAGGATATGTGACCGACGGTCGATTCAGCGAACTTTATGGAGAATATGAGATTTTAGTTAAAATGATCACCGCTCTTAAAAACTCTTTTTAGCTATTACCAATTCTTCCATGAACTATGAACCATCAACTATTAACTACATTATAGCCTATTATAAAAAGTAATAATGATTGCTACTAAACCTTTTTAGGGCTATATTTGTACTTTAAATAATAGGATACCATTTTGGATATATTTGACAAAATATCAAAAAGTATGGGTGGGCCGCTAGGGCAGCACCAAAAGTGGTCGCACGGATATTTTTCATTCCCTAAGCTGGAAGGAGAGATCGGGCCGCATATGCAATTTAACGGCAAAGAACATTTAGTTTGGAGCCTGAACAATTATCTTGGCCTGGCCAATCACCCGGAAGTTAGGGAAGCCGACGCCCGGGCCGCTGCCGATTATGGCATGGCATACCCGATGGGTGCCCGCATGATGTCGGGAAATTCTATTCATCACGAAGAACTTGAAAATTCACTCGCAACTTTTGTAGGTAAAGAAGACGCCTTCTTATTAAATTATGGCTACCAGGGCATGCTTTCAATTATTGATTCGCTCGCCGACCGTAATGACGTAATTGTATATGATGCCGAATCACATGCCTGTATCATTGACGGGTTAAGGCTTCATATGGGTAAACGCTTTGTTTATCAGCATAACGACCTTGACAGCTGCGAAAAACAGCTTGAACGCGCTACAAAATTAGTTGAGCAAACAGGCGGCGGGATCCTGCTG
>Ga0206898_10014_pt1 | contig 54629 bp, 121 predicted proteins | sample Alteio_BWOrgHeat_50_FD_153237 | JGI IMG/M metagenome (GOLD analysis project Ga0206898, IMG submission 153237) | Enriched cells from forest soil in Barre Woods Harvard Forest LTER site, Petersham, Massachusetts, United States -... | ecosystem: Environmental > Terrestrial > Soil > Temperate forest...
TGTAAGTGTGGTCATGATCGCTTCTTTCATTTTCTTGAAGACTTTGGTAGGTTGACTATTTGTAGACCCAACCCAACTGCAGATGGTATGAGAGACATTTGTGTTTGTAATGGGTTCAATGTAGATCAGTTTGAGTACCTACAAAGGGTACGCAGAGGAGAGTTAGATGTTGAAGCCATTAGGCGAGAGATTGTTAGTCAAGACTAAAGCAGCAGTTGCAGAAACTGCTAGTGGATTGATCATACCTACTGACAAGCAAGTAAAGGATAGCGAAGGAGAAGTTGTAGCTACTGGAGAACTTGTTAAGACAGTCAAAGTAGGAGATCGAGTTCTGTTTGGTAAGTACTCAGGCACAGAGATCAAAGTAGAAGGCGAAGAGTACTTAGTGATGAACGAATCGGACGTCTACGGAATACTGTGAAGAAGTTGATTTGCTTTCTGTTCGGTCATAGACTCTTAGTAGTGCCTCAAGAGGGATATGAGTTTGGCATAGTGCAACAAGCGATGCCTATAACAGTGAGCATCTACGAATGGAAATATCATTTGCTTCCTTGTACTCGTTGCAACGAATTGATTGCAAAGTGCGTTAGTGTATGAAGAAGTGTGTCATCTGTAAGAACGATTTCAAAGAAGAAGAGTTAGACTTCCTCGAACGTTGTGAACCTTGCTTTCACAAATGGATGTCAACTCCAGAAGACGAACGACAGAAGATAAGCAAACCGTTCGTACCAATTTACAATGGTGATAAGTAAGAGAGCAGTTTACGAAGTAGCAACTGGTAAGTGTCTAACGTGTACTCATCCAGTACACTTTGGTCCTTGCTCTGTTATCAAGCATCGTTACAAGAAGCCAGGTTGGGGAGTCAGACGATGTAAATGTTCTCGACCAGGAAACAATTTAGATTACATGAAGGCAGCAGGCAAAGTAGAAGAAGCGAAGAAATCAAAGAGTAACAGCAAGTACAGTCTACGAAGATTGTACATGACTAGAAAAGGAGATCTTAAATGGATCCAGTTACAGTCGTAGCAGGTATTCTAGTAGCAGTCGTTGTAGTAGTTCTCATCGCAGCAATCGTTCATGCTTTCACTGACCATGGTGATGACACAAACGATTCGATGTTGCCTCCCGCACCTCCCTCAGCAGATGGTTCAAGTGAGTCAGAATCGCTTGGAGACATCGCAACAGGAGTAGCAATTGGAACTGTCTTGGGTGGATCAGATAGTGGTTCAGACGAAGGTTCTAGTTCTGGTGGAGACTCTGGAGACGATGATGGTGGATCGTCATCAATGCCTGACTTTGGAGGCTTTGGTGGAGGAGACTCAGGTGGTGGTGGAGCGAGCGGAGACTGGTAGATTTAACAGTCACGAAGACGGAGGGTACAGATGCGCAGTACTCCACGAAGAGGGTCATGGACAGTGCCTCCAATGCGCAAAGTGCGGTCAATGGATATCTCCCAAAGATTGGCTTGGGCGTTGTGGCGCTGTACGAATTGGCTTTTAGTAAAGACCTTACCATTTCATATCTATAAAGACGGAACTGTTGCTACTTGGCGTAGACTCTGCAACTGTCGTTGGCATAGAGCGATTGGTAAGGTCGATTCATGTTTATGGTGGTACGCGGGAAGAATCAACATAGTAAGGAACATACGTAATGAGCGACTTCGACGAACCAACACACAGAATAAAGTATAGTGTTCTAGGTAACGGTAAAGTAGTTTCAACCGTTCAACTTCATTTCCCTCATAGTGAATCATTAGGGTATGAGTTTGAGACTATGGTCTTTCCTAGTACAAAAGACTACAACGATCTTGAGATGGATCGATATCTTAGTCTTGAAGATGCATTAGAAGGACACGAACGTATGGTTCAGAAACACGAAGGTAACCTAGACTACATCAAACGAATACGTAGTTGGTGGAACGAACCTGTACGTAAACGTAAGAAGTCATAACACGTAACTATAGTGGAGGTGTCTCAATGAAAAACAAATACCTGTGGATCTTCCCGACTAGAAACCTGAATGATCTTAGCAACAAGTGGACGTTCTATGGAACACAGACTGAGTACGTCACTTGGTTAAGAGACATGCCAGTAGAAGAAGATCGCATCAAACAAATTCTTAGAATGGCAGCAAAGTTCTCTCGTGCCTAAGATTCCGCAGAAGTCTGTTTGGGACGAAGAGTGGAAGGACCTACTCGAAGGTGTTGAAGTAGAAGAAGGTACTGGTCCAGGATTTTGTGAATGTGGTCATCATAGAGACAATCACGTTCATTGGCTTAGAGAGTTGTGGTTGAAGTGTGAATGGTGTGGCTGCAAGAAGTACACCATCAAGAGTAATCTAGAATGGCTGAAGGAACTGAGGAAACAGCAGGACAAGGACAAGAAGTAAAGATGACCTGCGGGCATAAGCCTTGCATGTTGAATCCTGAATGTAAGGGTTGCGATCACCATTGCGGAGGAAAGAGAATTGAAGAACTTTCGCATTGAGATCGTTCCTCATCCGAACGGCGGACATGCTTACCCAGCATTGTGTTGGGAAGATAGCATTAGTTCAACTAAGGTTCATGTAATGTACGCTGAAGAGACCTTACAGAAGTATCATATGAAGGAACTAACCAACCTCGAGTACGTGAAAGCTTTGCGAATGGTTCGTGACTATATTGTAGCAGGATGGAAGCAAGAGAAGTTGTTAGCTGATCAAGAGATAGTACGTTACGAACACTATACAGAGACGTGGACAGCATGAAACGACTAACTGAATGTGACTTCTCTCAAATCGAAGCAAGGATCTTTCACTCTTTGGGTAGTGGAGTTATTCCTGCTAACATTCTTATCGACATGGAGCAATTTGGAAAACCATGCGTGAGTTGTGGTCATGATAGAGACGTGCATTGGGGTACTACAAAAGCTTGCAATCATACCTTTATAGTCAATGGGAAGAAGACAAACGATTGTAACTGTGGTAAGTATATTGAGAATAACTTACAATGGATCAAGCGACACAAGAAGTTAAGCGAACCATTGAAGAAGTTGAAGAAAGACGAAGATGCCATACATAAAACTAAGTGAAGTTGCTGAAACACCCTTAGCTAAGATTGCAATGTTCATTAAACATGACCTTAAAACGTTGCATTACGTGAACTACTGGGAGTTAGCACAAAGAGCTGACATCTATTATAGGGCTGAAGGACTGAAGGGGTTAAACGAATATTTAACGCGTATGTTTCCAGAAGTAACTAACCTACAATGGATTAAACTGATAAGGAGTCTCGATGCATAACAAATTTGAAGAAGTCTTAAGGGCATTCGATGCTTGGGAACAGATGGCTCATGTCAGAATGGGTTCTGCGTTTCCTAAAGAATTAGTGATGCGAGTAAAGGAACACATTTGGCATATGATGCATGCGTACGAACAAGGACAATACGATCAAGTAAGTAATCTAGATGTGATGAAGCAAGTACGAATGGAACAAGATCAATTTGAGAAACGCAACAAGATGATAAGTTGGGAAGGTGCTGTTTCACCTCCCCCTGCGTACATACCAACAGGTTGTAGAGGACCACATCACAATAACGTTGCGTTCTGTCCTAACTGCAAATGAACGTCTACTGTGCACATGGAGATAAGAAGTATAACAAAGGAAGTCGTGTATGGACTTGCCGACAGTGCGGATCGTTTTGGTACAAGGGTGATGAAGTTCCTGTAATGCTTATTGGTACTACTTCGATTGGAGATCTTGAAGAGTTACGAGAAGAGACAGAAGTAAAGAGACGACAACGAACAACCAAACGATGTAGGATGTGTAGGGATATGGTTTATAGTTTGCATGTGTGGTGTAAAATCAAAGCCTTTCTTCTAGGGCACTTGGAGCGTATATGACGATACACAAATGGGATGGCAAAGAAGTCTTTCAAAGAGCGGTCTTCAAGTATGAAGGTAAAGCTATTGAGATGAGAGTTGATCAAGTTGGATTACCGCCTAGCAAAGAAAACTTTGGACAAGGTAGTACTGCAACAAGAGAGTACATTAAGCACCCAGGTGCTGCAACGATCATTGCTTTGAATGATGATGGGAAGATCCCTATGGTGTTTCAATTCCGTTACCCTGTTGGACACATGACGTACGAGTTCCCTGCAGGAAAACTTGATAAGAAAGAAGAACCGCAAGAGACTGCAATACGAGAGTTGAAAGAAGAGACAGGGTTCGTTGTGAAGGATCATTGTCAGTTCTTAGGAAGTTTCTATCCTACTCCAGCTTTCTCTGACGAGAAGATTTATATGTACACAAGCGTTGACATCAAACGAGGTAAGCAGAAACTAGACAAAGGTGAGATACTTACCTACGCTATGTACGAACCAGCAGAGATCGATGAGATGATCAATCAAAGTATCATATTAGACGCTAAGACAATTATCGCCTTCAGAGAGTGGCAGAATCGATATGGTGAGTGGTACATTGAGAAGTTCGGACGTTTTGTCTTTGATAGTGCAACTGACAACAAGAGATACGAATGAAGTTCAAAGTTCCTGAAGCAGACATAGGTTGGGGCGGCAAGGGTACACAAGAAGCAGCAGAACTGTTTGGAGATGCTTCTGCTTTACTATGTCCTGCTGGAACAGTCTTACATTGGTCAGGAGAACATTTACCAGATGGATGGGGTTACTTCTCTCACATAGACAATGGTGATGTTGTTGCTACTTTCGACCCGAATGAAGTTCAAGTCCAATTGGTGAAAGGAATCGAAGACGAGACAATCAGACTACGATCGATTGTAAAGCTTCCAGAGAACAATTTGAATTACTTTAAAAGGAAATATGGGACACGTAGATCTAAACAATCCTGATTGGCGTTGTATCAATTGTAGACATACAGCGTATCACCATAGAAAGATTTGTGGAGCAATGGGTCAAGTGAAGTATATCTATTGCAACGAGACATTAGGAATGACTGCGGGAACAGGTTCAGGTGGAACAGATGTCAAGTGTGGTTGTGGCGAGTTTGCCCCAGAAAGTAACTTTAACTATCTAAAGAGGACTCAACGTGAGCAAAGAATTACTGTTTAGTGTAACGAAGAAAGATTTTCGTATTGATACTTTCCGTGCCGGTGGTAAGGGTGGACAGAATCAAAACAAGACGGAATCTGGCGTTCGCATTACTCATATCGAATCTGGAGCAGTTGGCGAAGCGAGAGACTCTCGAGAGCAACACAAGAACAAAGAGAATGCTTTCAAACGTTGTATCGAATCAAGCAAGTTCAAGAACTGGCATCGAATCAAGACTGCGTTCATGTTGCAAGGTATAAGAGATAGTGCAAAGGAACTAGAACGAAGAGTCAATGAACAGATGAATCCTAAGAACTTGAAAGAGGAAGTACTCGACGAGAGTGAGAAGTGGATTCCTGCTGATCCAAACAACTATAAGGACTACGTCAAGTGACCGACGATTGGTTAACAACGTCTTTCGGAAGGTATAGAGCAAACGTGGCGAACTATAGAGCACCTGGTAACTTAGAACTCTTCAAGATGAACCGTGAGGGACTTCTTAAGGGTTACTTGATTTGTGATGACTGTCATCTAGCTAAAGAAGATGTGAAGGACGTTATGTGTCCCTACGACAGAGATGTTAACAATATGGACACTCCTGCGTTACTATGCGATATGTGTTACGGAGAACGTTGTGACGAAATCTAAACAGAACGTAGTTGAATTGCTTCTACGAGTGATTGAACAAACAGAATCAGAAGCGATTGCTGACAATTGCTTAGCACACATTAAAGGACTACTTCGTGAAAAAGACTAAGATGATTACGTTGCACAACGGAAGAAAGGTTCCAGCCTTTAACGAATGGGGATGGCCTTTCGATCGTATCAACTCTGGTGGCGATATAGAGTATGCTTGCGAACATGGTGTAGGTCATGGAGGCATGCATGGTTGTGATGGATGTTGTCGAAAAACGAATCTAGACGTATTTAAGCAAATCGCAAAGGATCAAAAATGAACAAAGATCTTTGGGGCAGGCATTGTATTGTAGATGATGGACAGATGAGACTCCTAGGAGTTTGTGTAGGTGGATTCGAAGATGTCTACGTTTTTAAGAAAGACGGAAACTGGAAATGGGTCCAGGAACAATACTTCACTATCGTCATAGGTAGTGGTGCAAGTATAACAGTTGTACCATGAGTTGCGAACGAGGTCATAGAGTAGATGCTAGACCAATGCAGACAGAACACTTCGTTATAGTAGTTCGACGATGTGTTGATTGTAATCTGTTTATTGATTGTAAGACTCATACGAAGGAAGAGATTTTTAAAGCACAACAAGAAATGCAAAAGAGGCAACAAGGTGAACCAGGACAATTCATCGACACCGAAGCCTAACATGGCTGAAGAGAAGAGTCAAGAAGATCTAGAAGAAGAACAAGCCGCGAAGGAACGTATGGAAGACGATTACGATTGGGACGACTACTCATACGGAGACGATGACTATCGAGATCCTGACGAACGTAAGTGTGTTCGTTGTGACCATTGGGCAGAGTACCACGAAGACTTTGAAGATGCTTGTACAGAAGATACTTGCCAATGTAAAGAGTTTGCTGAGACTAACTTTGACTTCCTAAAGCAGGAACGCGATGGCATTTGATATTAACGAAGACTTCATTCTCCCAGCAGTCAAACTAGATATCAAACAGCGTACGTTTAGAATGCCTTGGAGATCTATCTGCAAGTTGTGTAAGGAACCTTTAGGTAAGCATATCACTAAGGGAGTTGCAGTTCACAAAGGGTATTGTCACTTTATTCCTATGACGAACTTCGAATACATCAAGTGGATGGCAACAAAGTGAACTTGAACGAAGCACACATCAAGTTCTACGACTTGAAGAAAGAACTCAAGCGAGAGTTGTTCCTAGCAGTTTGTAAAGGAGAGTACGATCTCTTTTGGTCTATGCGTAAGAACGTAATTGAAGCGGATGACAATCTAGAAGATATTGTGTTTCCTTTACAATACACGAAGTGTAAGGACATGGATGCAGCAATCTCAGTTAAGAAGACTTGCTGGGACAAATGTGCTAGATGTTGGAAGCACTTATTCGATGTTGGTATTAACTTCTACTGGCCAGACATTTGTGAACGATGTGCGAATGCTTGTCAAGGTTTGTTTGATGACAATGTACTACCTCCAGAAGCGTGGAGTTCGAAATTAGAAGAAAGGCCAAAGTGTTTGGAGTGAATAATATAACATGAACGACCCATCACAGTATCAAAGTAATGATAACGATGAACCACAACAGCACCCTTGTTTCATTTGTTGGCAGGAGACGAAGCAAGTAGAGAAATGCCACGTAGGTGATGTGTTCTATTTTGTGATGTGGGAACCTGCAAGAGAACGTTTAGAACGCAATCAGATTTGTCGTAGAGCACTTTGTGATTGTTGCGTTGAAAGAGTCTTTGGTCCAATGAACTCTCCTGATGCTTTAGATGCGATCGGAAAGTTGTTCATTGCAAACTAGTGTACAAGAAGTGCAATGTCTGTAAAGAAACTATCGATGGATCCAACATCTTCAATTGCGCAGGCTATGAGGTTGATGGTTTCTTCATCTGCGAGAACTGTTACGAAGACCCCATCGCAAGGAAGTACTGGTTTCAAGAAAACAATCTCGAGTATTTCAAGAGGCTTGTACGGAAAAAGTATTCTAAGCGGAGCAATCGGGGACATAAAGAAACTGACCGCACAGATAAATGACATACTTGGTCCCGAGTGTACTCGATGTGGTCACGTACAGTTTTGGCACAGGACAGGTGAACGTCTTGGACAATTTCAAGAAGGGAAAGGACACTGCAAGTACAGCAAAGAAGAGGACACAAAGAAGTGCAAGTGTAAAGAGTTCACCAACTCGAACCTAGTGTACTTCAAGAAGAAATATGGAAAACGATAACCCTTATCACGAAGAGATACAGAGAATGAAGTTCTGGGGATCGAATCAAGATCCTGAAGATCAAATTCATCTCAAAGAAGAGTTAGAGAAGAACGTCGAACCAAATTGCTTCAAATGCCATCACCCTAGACTCTTTCATAGAGTTAACGATGGACCATGTCACTTTCATATTCAAGGTCAAGGTGTAGATGGGAAGACGAAAATGATATTGTGTCAGTGTAAAGAGTTTGACAACAGCAACTTGACATTCTTCAAACAGATTTCAGAGAACGAGAAGCACAACGAAGAGGTTTTAAAGAAGTGGCGAGAAGAGCACCCAGGACAATAATGGAACCGATCGTAGCAGTAGGTATTGTCGCCTTGATAGTGTTCGGAGTTGGAATTTTGTATAACATAGCTCACATGCTCTTTGATAAGCATGAAAGGAAGCACTAATGGAAGACGAAGAACAGATCGAAAGTTCAAACGCACCTTTGTGGTGGACGTTGATTGTATTAGCAAGTCTAGTTGGTACTTTCTTTGCTGGTGAGAAGTGGCAAGCCCATAAAGATGCTGACTACGTTAATGTAGGTCGTTGGGCTGGAGAGACACTTGGGACAATGAAGAACGTTTCCAAGTATAATGAACTGCTAGGGTACGAAGGGTTAGTCAATTACAAACAGACCTATGAAGTTCAGAACAGTGACGATGGAATTGCTTATCTTGAACTTCACTTTCTCAAACCCTCTAAGATCAAAGACGATACTCCAAACAGCACACAGCAAGATAACTTGAACGCACCTAAGCAGGCATCAAAGGAAGCAGACAAATGGGCGAAAACAAAGTCGACAAAGAAGAGTACAAAGAACTCTACAAAGCCATTAAAGAAGCATACGAAGCACAAGACGGCGACCAAATAACATTTAGGTTGCCTGATCCAGCAATTGACTATGGAGCAGCGATAGTCGTTAGCTATGACGGGAGCATAACAATGAGTGAGACAGCAACATCATCAGTTGACAGAGACAAACAACAAGTGTACGTAAAGGCTTCAGGTGATACTGAAGTACAAGTTTACGTCGGAAGTCGATATACAGATTTTGGTACAGCACGCTTCAAAGAACTAGTAACTCCTCCAGGTAGAATCGATCGCTGGAAGAAGATTACGTTCAAGATGAAGGTAGATGCTGCTGTTGCAAGAGCTCGACAATACCTTAACGATTTGCAAGATCCCCAAGCAGAACGAAACGCAATCGTTGATGCATACAACGAAGCAAACAATCTAGCACACATGAAGAAGATGGCAGAGTTGGACAAAGGGAAGATCGTTCGAAGCAAACCTTTGATCATAACCGTTCCTACTGCAGATGAACTTCCATCAGGTGGAATTGTTACTGACAATACAGGTATGGCTGGAATGGGTTACGACTATACGAACTTTGCTCCACCGTATAGAAAGATCTTAGGAGAGGCGAAAGATGAAAAGCAAGAAGACAAATAAAAAGACTCACATGCCTTTACCTTCACTGATGGGTAAACCTACAGTGGCTCCTTCATGGACTACCGCAGGACCAGCAACGATTACATTGCTACCTAGTGCTCCTACAGATGCTCGTAAACAGGAAGAGTTGAAACCAAAGGACGCTATCAAAGAGTTGAAAGAGATTCGTGACAGAGTAGAAGCGTTCATTGGTAAGGGTGGGTTCATTCCTTCCTTCAATCGAGATGGAATCAATATCTTGACTGAACTCGATATGTCGATTGCAAACTACGATAGACAATTGCGTGCTACTAACTTTGAGCAACTGAAAGACGTTGCATCGAGAGGGAAATAAATGTTTGACGAAGAGTATAGCTTCCGTTTGAGAGATTTTAAGCACTTGTTTGTTTGGAAACTTGTTCTTACAGACCTCACTCGTCACTACGGTTTACTAGTACTTTGGACATCATTAGTGTTCCTAACATCGGGATCCTACTTGTATTTCAAAGGTATGCGAGATGGGAAGTTGAAGTACCAACACAGTTACAACTTTCAACTTACTATGGATTCTGCATTCCACTACGGGTACATGGATGGATTCGATGCTGGACACAAGAAGGGACAAGACGATGAGTGTGCTCCTTGTGATGACGATGGTGGACACTATTGAGCGTAAGTTATTATCGATTGCCTCCTGGCGCAAGTGCAATCTTTGATTGTAATGATATGCGTCCTTACGATGTACTTGACGCAGAGGGAAATTGGAAACCTGCGAACTTCCTTAACGAGACTTCACGATTCGTTGTGCCAATGACGTCGAAGTCAAAACTGAATAACTTAGAAGTGTTCAAGGCAGAACATAGCAAAAACTATCCATACGACATACAGATTTGCATCAGAGGTGAGAACGAGATAGGTGCATTCAGGAGACACAAATGAAGTTCCATTTTCTATTTCACAACGCAGCAGAGATCGTAATAGAAGCAGATAAGTGCAAACACTATACAGGACATGCAGCACTTACTAATGCTACTATCATTTCAAACACAGGTATAGCACATCTTCATCCAGGTCAAACGTTCAAGAGACTGAACCTAGCTTTGAATGGACACATGCTGGGAATGTACCCAGAAGGAGAAACCGATGAGTGAATTCAATGCAGACGAATTCTGTAAAGAGATGCAAGACAAAGCGAAGTCATTAACGAAGCGAGCAGAGAAGCAAACGTTGAAGGGACGAGTTCAGCAAGGACAGATCACACTCATTCTGAATGGTAAGAAGTACATTCACAATCTACCATGTACTGATGTACCTTGTAGCGTTTGTGAGAAGATCAACGAGATTCAAAGTAAAGTGGACGACATGATGAACCAGATGAACGATGCCTTTGGAGATATGTTCGGAAGTTGGTTCTAATGTTTGCTGCGAATGCTTTTCTTGTAGGGTTGCTTTGTGGTATGATGTTGATGCTAATTTATATGATGGTAGGACCAAAATGAGCGAATCCGGAATCACTTACTTAGACGATCAACACGTTCTGTACGACTACACTTCTAGCGATGGGAAGGTAGAGCATTGCTGCGATGAGCAGAAAGCAATTGCTATCCTTCTAGAAGACGATGTTGTCTTTGTGAGTGGACAAGACTATATTGCACCTTGGGATCCTAAAGAGAAGACGTGTGGCATTGTAGTAAACTGCAACGATGTGTTCTATTGGGCATGTGCTGATGCAGAGTCATTGCCTCAGAGTGAGATCCGACATCTCTATGAGTTGTGGTTAAAGAATAAGAAGTTTGGAGCAGACAAGTGGTGTTGTCTTAGACGCAACATGCAACCACAAGTTCCACTAGTGAAGATGATGAAGGAAGAAGGTTTTTGGGACGCAGAGTTAGAAGCGTTACCTAAACCAGAACCATCATGATTCATTCTGTTCCAGGTTGGTGTACTGCTTGCACACAGGAAGACGTAATTTGTCTTCATCCAAAAGAATGTGCCTGTGCTTGTCATAACGAGGAACGAAATGGCTAACGAAGACTCAACAACATTTAAACTGTTTGTAGACGACACGAGAGAATGTCCTAAGGGATGGATGTGTGCTCGGACAGTGAGTGATGCAATCAGATTTCTTTACAATTTCTCACCCATCGCAGAACTATCACTTGACCATGATATTCTATTTCCTCAACATGGCATCGATAGGTACTCGATGTACTCCGCAGAAAACTATACAGGTGTTGCATTCTTTCTAGCAGCACTACCAAAAGAGAAATGGCCCAAACGAATTCGGATACATAGTTCGAATGCTGGTGCTGCACAAACAATGTGTGACATCCTAGGTCTGGACTTCAAAATCACCTACCAGTTGTTCAATCCAGAGAACTATAAGTAAACATTTCGTCGTTATATACGTATTTAGAGTATGGAGCAGCAAGATTTCGAGTTCCTAACGTCTGTTGAGAAGTCCTATCCTCCTGATATGTGGTGTAGGGTAGTTGAGCATAAACCTCTTTGGACCTATGGAGGATTGAGCATTCACTTCGATAGGGAGACAATGTGGAAGCAACCTCAAGTGTTTGTTAAGTGGACACCTCCAGTTGAAGAACCAAAAGAACTTTCCAAAGACTGTAAACCAACTGAATGGGATAAGTGGAAGTACAGAACAGTTTGCAAAGACGGATGGCATAGAACTGAGTTTGGTACCTCTAGTTGGTATAGTGGACCTTGTTGGCGTACAGTCTTTCAAGATACGAAGGAACGATTTGCAAAAGCAGAAGCACAGGTTGAAGCACTAGCATCAATTTTAAAGTGTCAAACGAAAGATGTCTTTGAGCGTATTAAAAAGGTAGACGATCACGTTTATGAGATGAAGACGGAGATCTATCACGCGACAGTAAGTAGAATAGCAATGAATTGTGCAATCTGTGGTGTGATGCAATGGTGGGTGACTCCTTTGAGAACCCCAATAGAAAAGATCGCAGGACTTTATAAATTGCATCTACAAGGGATACACCCTGAGATTTGGAACGATCCAAAAGCGTTGAAGAAAGTGATAATGGAGAAATATCTACCATGAAAACTTTAGCAGACATTCCAGAACGACTTCGTCAGGTGACTCGAACGCACATTGGGTTCTGCAAAAATTGCTGGCATGCGAAACGTTGGCATGAAATAGGAACAGGACAACATGGTTCTCGAAGAGATAATTCTTATTGTCGAGCGTGTACTTGGGACTGGACAGCTTCAGGTCACGAACGTTGCCCAGAGTACAACCCAATCACACCAATGGATTATTTACGCTTTCGTCAAATGTTAAAAGATAGTCCACGACCAGCCCCAGCAAAGAAAGCACCTAATACTTATCCAGGAAAGCAATTCGTGTTGAAGTATAAAGATCAATGGTTGAAGAAGGGTTCATGGAATTGGACGTTTGTTGACAGTCCAGCATTTGCAACACTCTTCGCAGGACGAAGCAATGTAATGTATCAAGCGAAGAATAGAATCAGTGTTTGGAATCAAGAGTTAGAAAAGAGTACGGAACTGAACAGAGCAGACATTGAAATACATTTAATCACCCTGAAGATGACTTCAGATGAAAGGATCGAAATAAAATGATAGCACATTTGTCACCCAGGAAGTACAAAGAATACCAAGTACTGATCAATGCTCTAGTTGTATTGAAAGAGAAGTTCGGGCGCATTGGAATGTATCGAACGATGCACAAGATGGAATATGCTGTGAAAGAATGTGGTTGGGAACTTGCAGACATCATGGAAGGGAAACAAAAGACATGAACTTGAAATGTTTCATTGTGCTTGCGATTATTGTAGGATTGTTCGTCTCTGGATTTATTGTATTCCATGCTCTCAGAGATGTAATTCTATCAGCACAACAAGTACAACCTAGTTACCAGAGCATTGGAGAATAACATGGCAGGACCACCTTGTCTTTGCCACAACTGTTTTCCTGATCATAGATTTGATCCGAATGTGTGTATGTACTGTCCTGCGAAGTTGCCACTCATCGGAGGCACTTTGAAATCTCCTGGCGGAGCTCGAATGTGTGTTGAATGTTTGAAGAAGTGCTACAAAACACTATTTCCTATCAAAGGAATGTTCATATGAGTATGACCGGAATTACTATCATCACTTTGAAACCTGGTGAGCAAAGAATAATCAATACCCCAGGAGTCTTGTATATTAAATATCACAACCGACTGAAGCAGAAGGTTGAGATCAAAGTTTATGCTGAAGAGACTCAAGAGAGTCGTGGGATGACTGAAGAGAAGTGTGGAGAGTGTGGGAGTGATACACTAAAACCAAATGTGTGAAGCCTTGTACGACTTTCTACGACGACAAGAGATCACTCACTATCACTTTGCTAGTGATACAGGTGGGGCTAAGGGTCCTGTAGACATATTCACACAATATAAAATGTACCTAGAACCACACCTTTGGTTTCCATGTAACGAAAGGAAAGTACCGAATGCCTGACTATCGATATTGTAAAGTCTATGTAGCATCAAACGAATCATATACACACGATTGGTTTACGTGTCATTGGTACTTCCCTTTTATCATACACGAAGGTTGGTACGACAATTGTCTAATTGTTCATATCTCAAAGGACGAAGGTAGAGGATCTAGTGCCTCGTGTAGCAGAGATAACACTGCTTGGAGAACGTACGTACATCGACCTTACATTTGGGAACGGTTGTTAGGAATCACTTGGGAGATGAAAGTAGATCGTGCAGTCAACCACGCAGAGAAGAGATTGAAACGTCGAACAGAGAAAGAAGAAACAGTTTCAGAACGTTGGTCACGACTCAAGAATGAGAAGTATGCTGTCGAAGCTGCATTCAAGAATCAAACAAATTTAGATCTGATGAAACGAGAAGGACGTAAGTTAAAGCAGCATTGGTTAGCGAGGTTATATAGCAAATGAGATGGTTCACTAGCGATACACATTTTGGGCATGCAAACATTATCAAGTACTGCAACAGACCCTTTGCATCTGTTGCTATCATGGATGCTGTGATACGCGACAACTGGAACTCATTAGTTGCCAAAGAGGATACTGTCTATCATTTAGGTGACGTATCGTTTATGGCTCCAGACAGAACCACTCATATGCTGAATAATCTTAATGGACACAAGATCCTGATTATCGGCAATCATGATCGTTCTGCACACAAGATGAAAGATTGGGGATTTGATGAGGTTCATCCATCACTAGAAATTAGTCTAGGAGATGAGATTTGGAATCTGAGTCACTATCCGTACAAGAGCAATTCAGATTTGCCTTACGAAGTTAAGTTCGATAGCAAAAGGTTAAAGGATGATGGTCGCAATTTGATTTGTGGTCACGTCCATACTGCATGGGATGTCAAACCAGGACAGTATAAGAACTGGATGATCAACGTAGGAGTTGATCAATGGAAGTTCAAACCTATTTCAGAAGTAGAGTTGTTAGCATTTAAGGAGACACTGAAATGATGCAATTTGAAGACAAAGTAGCTAAAGCTGTGGAGGCGTCGATTATCTTGGGTATTACACTAATAGGGTTCGTCATTGATGTTGCAATACTTTACTTTGCTTGGCAATTTTTACCTTTCGGTGGAACGTTAACTTTGAAAGGTGCTATTGCTTTGATGTTCGTTGTTCGAGCATTGTTTCCAAGTATTCGATCAATGAAGAATCCACTTGAATAGAAAGGAGTCTCAAATGGTTGTGGTGACCGCGGAAGGTTGTATCGTTCATAAAAGAGTTATGTGGAATCGTTGCGATGACGCTATCTCAATCTTCAAATGTGAAGACTGTGGACTAGACGTTGCACGTGAAGCAGAAGATACAGGATGTGGTGGGTAACATGGAAAAGAAACCAGAAATTGAAACTAACATTTCGATTCAAGTTTCACTTGCAGAGTTGTTAGATATGTCAACGAGTTCGTTATCAACGATCAAGTCAACTATCTCATATCACTCGACAAGCGAAGAAGAGAAGAAAGCTCTAGTGACTCTGATCAAGAACTACGGATACAAATCCAAGATCTTGTATCGTAAACTACTCGAACATTATTCAACAGACAATCTTGATCTGGTCAAAACTCTAGGCAATGAAAAAGACAATGAACTACCTTATTAAGTATTGGGCTCAAATCACTGGAGGGTTGTTTGTTCTATCCCTTCTGTTTGGTTGGTGTTGGAGACTCGCTAGTAAGTACGATTCGTTACTGAATACTGTGAGTAATTGTACCAAACGATTAGATGATCATGATACTCAACTTTCGGACCATGATAAGTTACTGGACGAACACGATCACAGGATAATACCGTTGGAGAAGGTTGAGGATTTGAGAGAAAAAGGGTTAATGAAGTGATTTCCTTAACTATACTTGGAACAGTACTCGTTGGAGCAGCATTGATCTTTGACTACGCAAATTGGTACAAACAGATTACCAAAGTGTTACGAATGAAACATAGTAGTCAGATTTCAACATCTGCACTAATGGCAAAGGTTGGACACTATTTGTGTTCTACAGTTTCACTAGCAATCTTCGCGAACTGGGTAGGTTTAGCTATGGAAGGTTCCGCTTTGATCTGTTGCTTGGCTACACTTGCATTGGTTGCAAAGTACAAACCAAAAGGTTGGAAGTTGATCGATGTAAAGTTCGACGTGAAGAAGAAACGTAGGAAGTGGTTTAAGTGAAGTTATGGGACGACTTAGAAGAAATTTTTGAAGGCACTGGACGGATACTTGGAAAGTTTGTAGAGGACCGTTTTGAATGGTTAGGTGAGAAGTCAGATGTCTCATGGCTAGGCATTCAAGTTGTCATCATGACCTTGATAGTTATTGGAGTAGTCATCTTCTTTGCAATTGTCTACCCTTTACTTTGGCTTAACGAATTTGGAAGAACGATACAAAGATTTTGGAAGCGTAGAGAGGTTCCTTGTAGGACTTGCGAACATAGTAAGTACTTACATAGTTACGAAGAAGTGAATCAGAACGGTGGTGGAAAGAAACCTTTCTGGATGAAGTGTACAACATTGACTTGGCGAGATAAGAAGTGGTTCGGTAGAAATATTGTAACGTGCACATGCATCAAGTACGAGCCGATGACAAATTTGGAATACATTAAAACACAAAAATGATAATACACAAAAAGGGATCGTTGTTTGATGCACCTAAGTACTCTGTACTGATTCATGCTGTCAATGCTCAAGGCGTTTGGGCAAGTGGTATTGCAAAAGAGTTCAAAGCAAGATTTCCAAAGTCATTTGAAGAGTACGCAGAACATTGCATACGACCTACTGAAGCATTAGGACTCGGACTTATCCTACCTGAAGAAAATGATTACAACGTTGGAGTTCTATTCACTTCATTACACTACGGTATACTAAAAGATCCAAAAGACGTAATACTTCAACATACCAAGGATGCCCTAGATACATTCTTTCAGGGCAAGACTGCTTGGTCTAGACCGTTGCATTCGAATAAGTTTAATTCTGGACTGTTCGGTGTACCTTGGGAAGAGACGGAAGCAATTTTGAAAGAGATACTTGAGAAGAAAAAGTATACAGGAGACTGGACAATATGGGAACCATAAAGAAGTTAGCTATACTTGCAACACTTGCTGTCGTGTATGTGAAGTTCCATAAGGTTGGAACTGCGGCATGGTGCAATGTAAATCCTAACACACATGAAGTGCAGTGTAACTACAATACAAAGGTAGAGTGCGTAACTTATCTAGGACAAGATGAGTTCTGCGTTCCAAATGATCACAAATGAAATTAGTCTATTGTGCGTCTTGTGGAGATATTTTTAGCATTCACTTCCATCATGTGAAAGAATGTCTTTGCGGAGACGCTTGGGGTTTCTACAAGAAGGATAAGTTGAATGCAGTCATTGGTGGATCGTCTGCAATACCTTTAGGGTTCTTGAATGCTACCTTTAATAAAGCAAAGCAACGAAGACGTAAGCAAGGTTGGGGAAGTCGATTTACAGCATTTGTGATGCCTCTCAATACACCAACGATAGAAATGAGACCATCAGATAAGGCACCCAAAAATGTCAGCGGATAACAAAACAAGATTTCTAGTCAATGATGTAATCAAAGCAATGGCGGACATAGTTGCTGATGGAAAGACCCCAGGAAGAATTATTGTAGATGGTGAGACGTGGTTCGAATTAGTGAGAGTCGATTGGGTCTATCGGCAGGTGTCAAGTTTCTTTGTAGCAGGACAAGAACACAAAACACTATTTGGAATACCAGTACTGATTGGTACTATAATGAAGCACAACCCTGGATTGCGTGTTGAAGCTTTAGAAGACTACAACAACTTCGCACATCTGAAATGGAAAAGGAAAAATGAAGATCGCACTTGACATTCACGGAGTGGTAGATAGTAACTATACGTTCTTTGCAGAACTGACGCAGATGTTTGTAAGCAATGATCATGAAGTTCATTTGCTAACGGGTTCGAAGATCACGAAAGAACTAAAGCAAACTCTAGCAGAACATTGCATCAATTGGACGCATCTGTTTTCTATCACTGACTATCACGTTAAGAAAAAGAGTGGAATCAAGTTTGATAAGAATGGTCATCCCTGGTTAGACCCTTACGAGTGGGACAAGACTAAAGCTGAGTACTGTGCAAGAAACAATATCGATTTGTGTTTAGATGATTCTGATACGTATGCATACTTTTTCAAAACACCTTATGCAAGATACTACTCTCGGAACTCCACACGAATAAGGAAGATGCATATCTAATGCCAAACCTAGATGAAAATAGACAGTATGAAATCATTCACGACTTGCTCGCTATTTATATAGAACGTAGACATCAACTATTAAATAGACGTCGATGGATGATGTTTATGAGTTCAAGTGCACAGAATGAATTGAATGACTTGGAACAACGGATTGACAAGCTTCATTGGGATTGGGCTAAACTGAGTGGAACAGATCAACACTTTGACCAAGCGATGAGACTTATACACGAGATAGAAGTAAACATGAATAATTTAAGGAGAACACTCGATGATAACGATAACGGCGAAAGCCTTGACGGAAATCAAAAGACTCCAGACGGAGAATAAGCAAACCGAAGAAGGACTTAGAGTTGTAGTCACTAGCGGTGGTTGCTCAGGACTCAAGTACGGATTACTATTTGATAACAAGAAAGAAGGAGACCACGAACAGACTGAAGATGGTCTCAAAGTATTACTAGATCCAGAAACTGCAGTGTACATGAGAGGAACGACAATTGACTACAAAGATGGACTTGACGGGAAAGGATTTACATTCGCAAACCCAAATGCAACTAGAGGATGCGGGTGTGGCGAAAGTTTCTCGGTCTGAAGCTAAGACACTTAACTTCTCGCTATTGTACGGGAGCGTCAAATCTCTAAGACAATACACAGCCAGGGATCTGCAAATTACAAAGAAGTTGTTCAGGTTGTACGAGAAAGAACTTAGGGCCAAGGCAAGACGTTATAAAGGTTATCCATGCAATTGCGGACAAGTTTACGAAAAGCACAAGAACGTGAAATGCAAGGCCTGGGGGTACTACGTACCAATGGGAAACATAGACTTCTTAAAATGGAAGGTCAATCCTCACCACCGCGTGAAGATCAAGACAGTGAGCGATTTATGAGTACTTTAGTTAAATACAATTGGTTCTATGAAGAAGACGAATACAGCTGGCAACTGTTTAAACAACAAGTAAACGTACATACCTATTACAAAGGTAAACGCATACCTTTACCCACAATGGCTATGCAAATACTCAAAGCACCTAAGAAGAGTTCTCCCATGGCCGAGTACTGGCCTACAGAAGAAGACGCCAAGTTTATAGTTAATGCCTTAAATCGAGCAGAACGTGATAAAGCAAACTCTAGTAATAAGAAACGATCTTAATATGCGTAAGGGCAAGATGGTTGCTCAAGGCGCCCATGCTGCATTGTCAGCCGCACTGACAGTGCTCGAGACGCCCGATTGCAAAGAGTGGCTCGAAACGGGGATGACAAAGATCGTGTTATACGTCCCCTCAGAGGAAGAACTGATTAAACTCTATAATTTGTCGGTCTCGCGCGGGTTCCCCACGTCGTTGATCAAAGATAAGGCCCATACAGAGTTTAAAGAGCCGACCTTTACTGCAATAGCGATAGGACCTGCAGACAAAGAGAAGATAGACGAATTGACGAAAGACTTACCGTTGTTATAACGAAAGGAGCTTCAAATGAAGCGAATAGCGTTGTTGCTCGTGTTGTTAGGAAGTGTTGCAAGAGCAGAGTCATTGGCACCCCAAGTGTTCATCACAGACGACGATGCATACTGCGGAACGAAGCAAATCTGTGAAGCAGACTTAACTCAGATCACGACAGGTTCAAAGATTTCATGTGAATTCTTGGCACCTTTGCGTGGAGGAGCGATTCAAGTAGAAGGTGTACTGCTTCGCAAAACTGATCCGTTAATGTTACTCGTAGAGACACCTATCGGAGTCTTACCACTGTCCGTACCTTACGCAGAGACAGAATTTTGTTTCACACCACTCAAATGAGCGATTCAACATTGATGTGGATGGACAAAGATAAGAAAGGTATTACCGCAGATTGTGTGTACAATGAGAATCATACATTTACAGTGACTGCATCGTACTCACTCTTAGAAACGAAAGAGTGGACGAAGTCAGAGACTTTTGCAGCAACGTGGGAACCTAGGTTTGGAATGGACGTCGCTGATCAAGCGGAATCTTTACGCATCGCAGAGAAACTTGCGTTAGAGATCGAAAAAGAAGCGGGTTTATAATAAAACCTGATTTCTCTATAAGTAGTACCGAATAAAGGGGTCGTGTGTGAAGATAGGGTTGATACTCATTGGTGGATCCTTGAAAGGGATCTACGGACACACAGGAGTCGTTAAGGCCGTCAGAGAGTTAGGAATTGCCCCAGATGTGATACTTGGAGCCAGTGCAGGAAGTGTAGTTGCTGCGTTTATGGCCATTGGTCTTACGGACCAAATGATGTATCATAAGATGAAGACGTTAAAGGCAAACGAGTTTCTTGATCCATACTCACGTTGGTGGTTGTTAAAGTCTCTAGTGGTAGATCGAGCAAAAACACTTCATGGATTTGTGAAGGGTGATAAGCTTGAAGAGTATATTGCCAATTCTCTTGCAGAGAAAGATGACTTCTCAAAGACAACTGTACCACTTTATGTAGCCGCAACAAATTTGAAGACGTACGACATTCACTTATTCAACACAGGTAAGATTTCAGAGAAAGTTAGAGCAAGCACAGCAGTGCCAATGTTGTTCACTCCAAAGTTAATGAGTGGAGAGTACTACGTTGACGGAGCTGTTTGTAAAGAGAAGTTACCAGGATGTCTTCTAGAGGTTGCACCAGATCTAGATATGATCATCGTAAGCAATTTTAGTTTCGAGCATCAAACGTCTGACAATTCGTACTTGGATGGATCACAGTTACCTATTATGGAAATCATGAGAGGAGCTATGGCCATGCAGGAGTCACATCACTTTCCAACACGAATTGGTAAGACAAGAGTAGTACATCTGAAACCAGGTGTAAGAACTCCCGTAGATATATTCCATCCCACTCGAGAGGTGGCTGTGAGTGTGCACGACGAATCACATCGTTATGCGAAGTATCACTTAGGTCGTTTCTTGAAGGAATTGAAAAAGAAGAACCAACCAAAACCTCCAGCAAATGCCTAGACCAAAAGATTTGTGCGTTTGCAAACACACTCACTTACTTCACACCGAAACAGTTTCAGATCCCGATGGTAGTTGGTCTTATACAAATGAGATCGGATGCACCTATTGTGGTTGCATGGAATTTCGAAAGATGTCAAATCTAGAGTACTGGAAGAGCAAATATGACAATACGCGATCACAAAACAAATAGTTTCATGACGTTAACAGCATCACATGGATACGTGAATTTAAACGCAAGTGTTCGAACCAAGTCGTTGATAGAGTCAGAATTACTTTCGCTTTCATTGACCGTGCTATACATATGGTACCGCCGAAGAAAACGAAAGGCATAAAAGTTCGTATTACTAAAGTAGAGAAGGGTGAACCTATGCCCTTTGTGTTCGAGAGACAACTACCTTGTAAGTGTGGACATGAAGTAGGACGCCATTTAGCTTTTCCACCAATTTGGGAAGCAATGGATTGTTCAGATTGCACATGCAAGTACTTTGAAGAGATGACGAATCTAGAATACATGAAGCATAAGGGGAATCAAAAATGAGTGATACGCTTGTACTAAACAGGAACTATTACGCCATCCATATTTTGGATTGGCAAAGAGCCATATCTCTACTTTACCAAGGTCACGCTGAAGCTGTAGATGACAACCTACAGACTTACAACTATGACGACTGGAGATCTTTGTCTGCAGACATGCACGATCATCCAGGTGGATACGTTCATACGTCTACTTACCGCATTGCTGTTCCAGATGTCATTAAGTTGACTCGCTATGATCGTTTGCCTCGAGCTGAAGTAAAGTTCACTCGACGAAACATTTACGAACACTACAACTATAAGTGCTGCTACTGTGGTAAGAAATTCAGCACGAAAGAGTTGAATCTGGATCACGTCATTCCAAGTTCTAAGGGTGGAAAGACTGACTGGTCAAATATCGTTACCGCTTGCATTCCTTGCAATTCTCGTAAGGCTGACTACATGCCTGAAGAAGTTGGAATGAAACTTTTGGTGCAACCTAGTCGCCCACGATGGAAAGGTCACAAACTGTTGATGAAGGTTTCTGTTCGTGTAAAACCTTCTTGGCAGAAGTTGATCGATGCTAAGTACTGGGACAGTGAGTTGAAATCATGATTAAGATGAAAGGCAACGTAATGCATATCGATGGGAAAGACTTGGAATTCGTGAAAAGATATGGTAAGAAGCATAAGATGACTATAAAACAAGTGATCGAGAAAGCATTGATAAACTCGATGACGAACTTTCAGTATCTGAAATATAAACGATCGTGTAACGAGAGAGGCATAAAATGGACGACAAAGAGCTCGAAAAGAAAATAAAAGAGTTGCAGAAGATGTTGTACGTACGTTCGAGATGGAACTACATTGCATGTGGTATCTCTGGCATATGTGCTCTATTCTTTGCAATGGTTGGAAACCTGCCAATGGGACTGCTTCAACTTTTCTTCGCTTGGTGGAATTGGAACCTAGCTGAAGCAAAATACGAAACAGAACTACACCCACCTAAAGAAGACTCAGAACAAGATTCCGAAGACGCTGAATAATTAAAAGAAGGTACCGTCGCTGGGTATCCTCGAAAAGGGATAAACATGGACAAATTAAAACTCGTTATGATAGTAGCGGCAATCATCGGTGGATTGCTTATAGGTAGACTTTCTACAACTCCAACAGTTGCAACTGACGAAATTAGTCGTACAGCATACAAAGAATATTTACATGCGATGTTAGTTCAATTTCAGATCGCAAACGATCACCTGAAGGCAATTGAAGAAAATACTAAAGCTGTTCGTGAAAAGATGGGAGCATAATATGGGAGCACGTTACTTAGCTTTTGATTGTGAGTCCGGAGGAACAACACGAGACTTTTCTTTGCTGTCTGCTTACTTTGTAGTTCTCGATGATGATCTTCAATCTACCTATGGCGAACTTGATATGTTGATCAAACCCAATAACGGACAGTACGTTGTTGCAGGAGAGGCATTGGGTGTGAATGGTATCAATCTAGTTGAACACGATAAAGTAGCGATCACAGAAGGTAAAGCATCAACTCTCCTTTATGAGTTCTTACAAAAGATGTCCCCAGATGGTCCTAAGTTGATTCCTTTAGGACACAATGTTGCTTTCGATTGTGAGTTCATCAGAGAAAAATTGACAAAGAATTTTAACCAGTTCGTTTCTTATAGATGTGCGGACACAGCTAGTTTCATTCAGTGTTTGAAGATTTCAGGACACATACCTTACGATCAGTCAGGATCGTTGGGAGAGGTTGCAAAGTATTTAGGTGTTGTACCCAATGGACCATTGCATACAGCAAAGACAGATACATGGGTTACAATCGATGTCATGCGAGCATTAGTGAAACTGATCAAATGATACACCCAGTGAAGTGTCCAAAGTGTAAAGGTGCAAAGGGAATGTACGGACACAATGCCCTAGGAGCTCCAGCAACACTACCATGCGATCGTTGTGGTGCTGTAGGTGAAGTTGTCTTTGAAACATTGACTGAGGCAGAACGTAATCCACCGAAACCAGTTCGTTACGAACGTGATGATCTCTAATGCATTTTCTGAAGCAAGGTTCAACTACTCCCGTTGTAGTTTGTTGGCGTAAGAAAGGATCTGTTGCTCTTCCAATTGCTAGTATAGGAATAGTTCAACCTGGAGAGTTCATTCAGTTTCCAGATGAAGAACCTAGATACGTCAAGTCGGTAATTGTTCGTCCTGTGTCGTGTGTGTTGCATGATGCCGAAGGTTTACAATACGATGAAGGTACAGATCATGTCTTACTTGACTGTGCTGTATTAAACAATTTTCAGTTCATGAAGTGGAAAGCTAAACAAATGGGACTTCAATTACTCGGATGCGTAAGCGCAAGCGAAAAGTAAGAAATTGGTGGTGCAGATGTAAGCACCGACGCAATCAACACTATAACTTCCATGACTACGGTCGTGGATCAGATAATGGAGAGTTCTGGAGTTGGTGTCAAGCTGAACAGAAAACGTGTAGATGTGAAGAATACGTACCAATGACGAACATAGCATATATAAAATGGATAGCAAAGAAATAAAACCTAAACGGTTATTCGATCATCGACTGGGAGTAACTATCATTCCTTGTCAGTGCGAACATCGACAAGACCTTCATGAGATTAGAAGAATGGACGAAGGCTATCGTTGTTGGGCTATTGAACCAGATGGTAAAGGAACACGACAATGCGATTGCAGGGACTTTTTACCAATGAGAAACCTGGACTACATAAAGTGGACGAGAAGTCAAAAAGCTTTAAAATAGTCAAACAAGCAGCAGAGTGGCCATGTGAGTGTGGTCACTATGAGAAGAGTCATCATGAAATTATTGATGAAACGTTTTGTCAATACTTTGACGATTATGATTGTGAACTTGTGTATGGTTGTAGTTGTGGTTGTGAAGAATACAAAGCAATGGACAAACTAGCGTATATGAAATGGCATGCGAGGTTCTTTAAACATTGAAATCGCTTAAGAATCCCAATCCAGACTTTCCTTGTGAGTGTGAGCATTTAGGATGGAGTCATGAGTACACAGTTGATGAGAACTACGTGAAGCAGCATATCTTCAACTGTCAATTGTGTCCATGTGGAGTCTACAAAGCGATGAACAATTTGAAGTACATGAAGTGGCATAGAGAAATGAGGAAGCAAGTTCTTGGGCATCAAATCTAAAGTATCACTCACGTACGACGTATCTTTACTAGGACCTATGCTCCGGGGTGAACAATTAGACATTTGGTTCAAAGGTAAGTCGAATTGGCCTTGTCGTTGTGGACGTACATTCAGAGCTCATTACGATACTGAAAAGAACATCATTCTCTGTAACGGGTTGAGACCCATGACTAAATTTGAGTACATGAAGTGGAAAGCAAAGAAGTTGAATAATAAAAAGAAGAAAAGGAGACGCTAATGGAAATCGTACTGCTGTTGTTGTTAGCCGCTGGAGTTGGTTATCTATACGTTTCAGACTTTTGCTTTTGCAGTCTGTTTTGCAAATTGCACAGTTTGAGAGATAGCTTGTTGTCACAATTAGGAGGCCTTACCAATGCCCTACGTACCCGAACAAGATCGACCCGCTCTGCAAGTCGCAGCAAAAGAACTCGCAAGAGTAATCGCCGAAGTCGCTAAGAAGTACAAATACGACGGAGCGTTCGCTGGGGAGATGAACTTTGCCCTAACGAGATTGTTGGAAGAGTTGCCTCGTGAATTGATTGCAGCAGGAACTCTGCAGGAAGAGATTCGCTATTGGATTCAACCATTGATGTACGGAGTATTGCTAGATGTTGCTCTGGAGCACAAACGCAGAGTGAATACGTCTTACGAAGCCGCACAGATCATTAAGAGTGGCGATTGTTACGACACTCCTTATTACACACGGTTGATCGAAGTAGTGGATGAGAATGGAAAGTTGATTGGACACCAAGAGGTCATGCTTAAACGAGATGACAGCACTCTTAACAAGAGTATTCTTGATGCTAAGATCGTTGTGAAGTCGCCAGAACCAACAAACGAAAGCAAAGTTATTCAAGCAATTCAATCGCTTCGATAATATGTTTGTCATTGGATTGGCACTTGCAGCAGTCCTAATAGCAGCAATCATCATAGGACTTGTTTCACAGCACGTAGCACGTCAGGCGCAACGATAATGGAAATCAAAACAATCATCTATGTACTCGTCGGATATGCAATCTTAGTCGGGTTGTGTATGTGGTGGGTTCTCGTATCGTAGTAAACAAATCGAAGTTGCCTACGTAATTACAGTAGGAGGATACTATGAAAAAAATAACGTTCGAAGTTCCGTACGAGTTCATTGTAGCACTCTTAGCATTGCAAGCGTGTGACGGTTGGGAAGCGGCGCTGATTAAAGTCTTTGCTGCTTCTGTTGTGTATAACTTATACGGCGCTTGGGTATGTCGGTAATAACGAAGCAAGCATATCAGGTGGAACCAATTTTAAAATTGGTTCCCAAATGTACAACGATCGATGGCGACCTCGTAAGATTAAATTCTGCGAGGTTGTTGACGTTTAAAGTAAAAGGTGTGAAGTGTGTTTGCTGTGGTCTTGAAGGATCGTTCTTTCTAAAGTCTATTGATCGATCTATAGATGCCAAAGGACAACCAATTCCACACCCAGGTATTTGGTACGTAAACTTATACGCTGTGAACCCTACAGGCGGACGAATACTAATGACAATGGATCATATTCTTCCAAAGTCGTTAGGTGGGGAGACTCACGTAAAGAACTTGCAACCGATGTGTGCTCCTTGTAATCAACAGAAGGCTGCAACGTTAGGTTTTGCTTTTCAACTATGGGGTTGGAAAGTGTACGCTCGAATAATTCTGAAACGTCTTCGTCGTTGGCTTAGAGAACTGGAAGACAAACTAACGGAAGAATAATGTTACCTACTTACGGAACACCAATCAAATCGAAGGTGCATCACAAGACTCACATTGGGCGACGTCACCATGTGACAAGAAGTTGGGAATCGTTTGAAGTTGAGATTCCCGTTGGGACATTAGGATACATCAAATCAATTCGTGTTACGAACAGTAGTGAAGAGTATCGATGTGTGATGAAGGTACGACACAATGGTAGAAAGTTTTCTCCTATGGTGGGTTACAAGCATACAGAGATTACCGCTGACCTTACAAACATCGAAGCAGCACAAGTAAAACGACCACCTAAGTCAGACAAGTTTATGAACAATTTTGAAGTACTGAAAGTGATGTCAGGTACTAAGACAACTCACAACGTTGAGGAACCCGATGCTTAAGTACGGAATGATAGTTAAGTTGACCAAACCAGCAGAGTTATACGTTTGCGGTAATTGGATCAACGTTCGAGCACAGTTTAGAACGAAGTACGAAGAGAAAATTAAGAAACAGGTAACACGTTATCAAGACTACCAAACAAAGAAATGGATAGTCAATACTTACGAAGATACTCGTTTTGTTATTCCAGTTGGTACTGTTTGTGTTTTGAAAGAGTGCCATGTAGATTACCAAGGAGAGTCGTACACGTTGGTAATTCCAAACCCAGTGACCAATAAGATCACGTACGGAGCGTTTTGCGTAAAACCAGATGACTTTACTGTGGTCATGAGTGAAACAGAAAAAGAATCAATAGCAGAAGCACATGCAGCATTGATAATGAATAAGACACCAAATAATTTACAAGCGTTGAAGCGTATTAGAAACGCTCAAGACTTTGACGTACGAAAGAATATCATGAGGGATCTTAATGAAGCTGAAGCTTGAGTGGCAAGTAAGAATTTTGTTAACGATCATTATTCTTTCAGGTATACTTATACTGACACGCGAATGGAGACATCACTATGGAGCGACAATTAGCATCCATACAGAAAATCAATAACCTGGAACCTATTCCAGGAGCAGACAAGATCGAAGTTGCAACCGTTCTTGGTTGGCACCTTGTTGTTAAGAAAGGTGAGTTCCAAGTTGGTGATCGTTGCGTGTACATGGAAGTTGATTCTATCCTACCAGAACGACCTGAGTTCGAATTCCTTCGACCTAGACACTTTCGTATCAAGACAATCAAACTTAGAGGACAGGTCAGTCAGGGAATTGCTTTTCCGTTATCAATCTTGCCAGTGGGAACTATTTTAGATGGTGATCTAGGTGACAACGTCACTGAACAATTAGGGATCAAGAAATACGAACCATATGTTCCTGCTCACTTAGCTGGTACTGTGAAAGGAAACTTTCCAGGTTTCTTGCACAAGACAGATGAGATCAGAGTTCAGAGTGTACCTACCGTTCTTTACCGACATCAGACAAAACCATTCTATGTCTCTGAGAAGGTAGATGGGAGTTCAATGACTGTGTACCTTCGTCGTACGCCTATGCTCGAAGATGCAGAATTTGGAGTCTGCTCTCGTAACTTGGATTTGAAAGAAGATGCACAGTACACCGAACAGAAGAATGCTTACTGGAAACTTGCTAGAGAACTTGACCTTGAGAATAAGATGAAAGCTATCCCGATGAGTTTCGCTCTGCAGGGAGAGTTAGTGGGAATGGGAGTACAGAAGAATAAGTACAACTTCTCAGGTGTTAAGTTCATGGTTTTCAATATTTTTAACATAGATACAAACAACTATCTCGATTATAACGAGTTTGTTAATATCTGCCAAACTTTGGGTTTAGACACTGTGCCACTTGTTTCAACTTCTTATACACTTCCGAACACGATCGACGAGTTAGTCGAGTTTAGTAAGGGTAATAGCGTATTAAATAAGGATGTTCCTAGAGAAGGAGTCGTCTTCCGCCCTCTCAAAGAGGAAAGAGACGAAGAACTCGGACGGTTGAGCTTTAAGTGCATCAACCCTGACTTCTTGCTTAAGTTCGATGAGTAGACCAACACTGCAAGAGTGTTTGAATTACTTTGCAGTACATAGAGGTTGGGAACAACGCGAGACAACTTGGGACGTATTGTACGGACGACACTCCAACATACCTTCGTGTTGTGTCAAATTTTATAACGAGTTGTGGCCTATGATTTATCGTTCTCAGTATGAGAAGTACGATAGACTGATAAGTCAACAAGCGTACAAATATGGCGGATGGCGTACTGCTGATGGTTATCGCCTTTGGTGTTACGTACCTTGTCCAGATTGTCTTCGAACGGGTCACGTCCATGTTTTGAATTGTTGCGATGGTGGACGTACTCGAGGAGAAGGCCCTTGTGACTTTTATCCAAACTGTCCTTTCGATGGTCGTCGACGTGAGTTGAAGCGGACAGGAAAATGGTAAATGACTAAACGTACAAAGTGTAAGCGATGTAAATTTCCTTTGAGCATAAGAGAACGTGTATACTATATGGGGTATTGCACGTATCATTATAAAGAAGTCGAAGAAGAACGCAAGAAAAATTGGAAACGAAAAAGGAGAAACTAAAATGGAAAACGGCGGAGCAGGTTGGCTTTACGGAACACCAGACAATGCAAATGCATCAGGTCGGGTTGGATTCTTTCTTACTCCAGCGAACATCGAAAAAGTAACTCCTCGTGTTGAATTGTTTCTTAGCGAGATGGAAGATAGTTCTGATTTGAAGTTGACGAAACTGACTAAGAAAGCTGCGGATATGTGGCCTAAGGTTAAAGAACTCGTTGCCAAAGGTAACAAAGTTTACTTCTGGACGAGTGTCGAAATTGAAGCAATCGTTTCAGAAGGACCAGACATGATTGCAAAAGAAATTACAGACGCTGCTGCGGCGGAGGAAGTTAAAGCACATGCCAAATACACAGAAAGTTTATAAGTGCAACTGTAGTGGTTCGGGAGTGATGATCAATCACTTTCCTGAAGAAGGTGAAGTGAATCTTTGTATCTGGCAATACGCTTATGCAAAACCTTCGTTCCTGACACGACTACAGTGGGCTTGGAGAGTTATCACAAAGGGAACACCAAACGAAGACGATATCATTCTAGATCATGCAACAGCAAATGAGTTAGCAAAAGATATCCTCGAAATGACTAAGGAGTCTTAACATGGGACACGATACACCAGATTACGACGACGTATACTTTTCGTGTGCAGAGTGCAATGTAAAAGAAGAAGGTGTGGCCGCGATGGTTCAACACATTCTTCAAGTGCATCCAGAGTACACACCAGACGAAGCACAGTTGTACGCTGAGGAATGGGCAAACTCAGTTATCGATGAAGCAATCGCTCACAATTCGTGGAGAGCAGAAGAATTTAGACGATCGGGTGTTGATCCTGATTCCGTTGATGACGATCCTTTATGAAAGAGTTTAATGAGAAGGAACTGAAGGTCATTCAGGAACAGCAACTGCAGACAGGGGACACAATGAAAATTCGAATTGTGTCTTACAACAATGCAGCACCCAAACTTGAGAAGAGACAATTCTTTTACAAAGATGGTGTGATCAACTTTAGCAAAGCTGTGGGATTCAATTACGAAGACTTTCAGTTCTTAAAAGAGAAGTGGGAAGAAATCGACGAAGCATTCACGACCTTCGAGATCAAACATGGTTACAAAAAGAATAGACCAAATGCTCAAGACTAATGTCTTCATAGGACGTTTTCAACCTTTTCATAAAGGACACATGGCTGCAGCAATGAAAGGACTTGAAGACAACGCTGTCCTATGCATTCTAGTTGGAAGCACAAACAAGAGACGTTCGTACAAGAACCCTTTTACTTTCAAAGAACGTCGAGCAATGATTTTAGCAAACTTTAAGAATCCTTACGATCGAGCAAGAGTTCATGTGCTACCCATTAAAGATCAATCGACGGATGCTAAGTGGGTCAAGCACGTAAGAAAGACTTTGAACGATTATTGGACTCCAAGAAAGTTCACACTACTTACCCCACGTAAAGAAGACACGTACTATTTAGATTTGTTCCCTGACTTTGACAAGATAGAGATCAAAGTTCGCAAAGATGTTACCGGTGAAAGCATTCGACGAGTGTACTTTGAAATCCCTAACTGTTGGCTTTGGAACCATATGTGTCCTATGGGTACTATAGATTTTCTTATCGAACATCAGAAAACGAAGACGTTCGAAAAAGTGCATTATAGCTTATACGACAAGGATGGTAATCAGAGAAAAATTCAATGGAAGTAGGATACAGTGAAGCGATGGAAAAGGTGTGTGACGTTTGTGAACACATCGAACGCCTTCACAAATCTTTAGGTAGATACGAACGAAAGAAGTGTTTCAAAGTTGGTTGTGAATGTAAAGGTTTCAAACCAATGGAAGACGGATTCAAATTTTTGAAGTGGATTAGACGACAACAGGATCGTCTAGAGGGGTTGTGGAGATGATTAAGGACTCGAAGGAATACGGATACGTGCTAATGCGCATTGAAGCGACAAAAGGCTTCATCGAAGAGCAACGTACATCGATGCTAAAGGTGTACAAGAAATTGCTTGAAGAGAAGAATGCTGATGGCACTCCAAAGATGACTCTCGAGAAGATTGAGAAGAGTCTTGAACCTATGAAAAACCTTTTGACAAAATTACAAGAAGAAGTTAGTCATTACGAACAGACATTGATGACTCCGAAAGTTGAGGAAACTACAAATGCAGACCAACAACCTAATTCTTGACACTGACTCGTATAAAGCGAGTCACTGGCTTCAATATCCTCCAGGTACTACTTCGATGTTCTCTTATCTAGAGAGTCGTGGTGGACGTTATGACCGAACACTTTTCTTTGGCTTACAGTACTTGCTAGAACAACTTGCCAAAGGTGTTACCGTTGCAGAAGTTGAAGAAGCTGAAGCGTTCTTGAAGGCACATGGCGAACCCTTTAATAAGGAAGGTTGGATGTACATTGCTAAGGAACTAGGTGGGAAGATTCCATTTAGAATCAGAGCAGTACCAGAAGGAACTGTAGTTCCAAATCATAACGTACTAATGTCTTGCGAGGCTCTCGATCCGAAGGTATTCTGGGTTGTATCGTGGTTCGAAACCATGCTTATGCGGGTTTGGTACCCAATAACAGTTGCTACTCAGTCTTATCACATTCGTGAAGACATTTACAAATACTTGGTACGAACTGCTGATGCACCTGATGCAGAGATACTATTTAAGTTGCACGACTTTGGTTCCAGAGGTGTATCGTCTAGAGAATCTGCAATGATAGGTGGTGCTGCCCACTTAGTGAACTTTCGTGGTTCTGATACAATCATGGGAGTTGCTATGGCGAACGAATACTACAAAGCAGGCATGGCAGGATTCTCTATCCCAGCTGCAGAACACTCGAGCATAACTTCTTGGGGACAGAAGAATGAAGTTGAAGCTTTCAGAAATATGTTGAAACAATTTGCCAAACCTGGTTCGTTGGTAGCTGTGGTGTCTGACTCTTACAGCATTTGGAACGCTGTGAGTGAGTTGTGGGGCAAGCAACTTAAGGACGAAGTTATCAAGTCGGGAGCAACTGTCATTATCCGACCAGACTCTGGAAAACCTCACGAGGTTGTTCTAGAGGTACTGCAGAGACTAGAAAAGGAGTTCGGAACAACTACAAACTCCAAAGGATTCAAAGTACTGAACAATGTCCGAGTAATTCAAGGGGATGGAATTTCTCAAGATGAGATCAAGTACATTCTCGATGCTGCTACCAATTGGGGTTACTCTGCTACAAATATTGCATTCGGGATGGGTGGTGCCTTGCTCCAGCAAGTCAATCGTGACACTCAGAGATTCGCTTATAAGTGTTCGGCAATCATTCGAGACGGAAAAGTTGTGCCAGTGTCGAAAGATCCTATCACTGACCCAATGAAGAAATCGAAACCAGGATATCTTGAACTATATCAGAACGCTGAAGGAGAATTTGAAACTCACGTTCGAGGTCAAGCAGGACTCACTCCAGTGATGGAAACTGTGTTCGATAATGGTGAAATTACAAAACGCTATACATTTGATGAAGTACGAAACAATGCTTGGACCCCAGCACTCGCAACTGCAAAATGAAAAAACAAGTTACCAATGAGATAATTGTTTGCGACGATTGTGAGATGAATCTTGCATCGTCCATGGGTAGATCTGTGTGTGGAGTATGTAAGAAGGATCGATGTGCGAAATGCACTGAGAAATCTACCGTTCGATTCGGTCCTGAGAAATACGGTTGTTATTCTGATCTCTATTTGTGTCACGGATGTTTATTTAACTGCCCAAAGAGTTTCTGGCCAGTTCTAGAGATTTTTCTTGAGTTTGCAATGCTGGCAGAACAGTACTCAAAGTGGGAAGCAATTCAACACCAATTCTTAAAATTCCATCGAGACGAGATCGAGAAGATAAAAAAGCGTGGAAAGAATCTCTGGAAATTTGATCGATGAAAATTGACGCCATCATAGAAATCCCTAGAGGATCAAGAAATAAGTACGAGTTCGATCCTAAGGCGAACATGATACGATTGAACCGTCAAATACCCTTAGCTGTTTCGTATCCAGCTGATTACGGGTACATTCCAAACACACTAGCAGAAGATGGTGATCCGTGTGACGTTTTGGTCCGTATCGAGGAACCAACGTTCCCAGGGTGTCTGGTTGAAGTCAAACCCTTAAAGATTTTGAAAATGCTCGATCAAGGTGTACCAGATCATAAGATACTGTGTGCTCCTGCTAAGTCAGAATACACTATGAAAGACGTACCAACAAAGTTATTGCGAGAGATTGAACACTTCTTTCGTGTGTACAAACTTTTGGAGAACAAGAAGATCAAGATCTTTGGATGGGAAGATAAGAAGGCAGCAAAAGCGTATATTGAGAAGTCGCAGAAAGCTTTCAAGAAGTAAACGTTTTGCATGTTTCGACGTAAATAGACTATGACACGTGATGAGATCGTCACAACCATTTTGAAAGAGATTGAGTCATTAGAAGCCTTAGCTGTGCAACTCAAAGGGATTAAGTTCCCTAGAGATCTTCGTGATCCACTTCAACGAGTCATGGGAAGTTCAGGAACGATTTGGCACAGAGCGAAACAAGGACTTGAATTACTTAAGGAAGATGAGTTCACCATCGTTAAGTTGAAGAATACGACAACGATGCGTATTAAGAGTTCATTGCCAGGTGTTGTGACTCACTATAAGACGAAGTACAAATGCACTGTTGAACCTAATGGTTATGGCCATTTTGAATTTGAGATACCAAATGGCACAATAGGTGTCATTACTAGCATAACTGTCGACGATCGTCGACGAAGAGCCACTTACAGAATTGGTATTCCAAATCCAGTCACTGGTGAAATTGGGCAACATGGTGTACTGACTTTGGAAGAAGGAACGTTCAAATTTGATGTACCAGAACATGAGAAAGAAACTGTAGAAGCAAGTCGAGCAAAGTTGATTGGAAGACGAGTTAAGAACAACTTTGACGCCTTGAAAAAAATTCGAGAGACTGGGGTTCTAAAATGAAAAGAGTTGCTGCTATCGTTGCACTGTCATTGTTATCAAGTGGATGTGTATCCGTTCGATGGATGCAAAGAGATCCTGATAGTCATGCACAGTTAGTGGATCAAGATGGTCGACAACTTAACGTTGTTGGAAACCCACACATCACTTGCTTCAGAAATGATAAGGTCATCGCTGATGGTTACTTTGTCCGATACGAAGATGGAATTTTAACTGTAGATGAATTTGGAACAGGTTACGTGTACGTATCAAACCCTAAATGCAAACTAGGAGGAGTTCAATGAACTACTTAGCATATCCGAAAAAGAAAGATACGCCAAGTCGCAAGAGTCGGAAAGGTTCTCGTCAAAAGGTTTATTGGACCAACCACACTCTCGGACGAGTTGCTCGTAAGGCTCGAAGAGATGCACGGAGAGCCGAACTTGAAGCGCAAAGTGAAGAGTAAACTAAAGACTCCAGTTGCAATAACATTGCCACTTCCGCTCTATACGTCGTACGGATACATTTGGGACGAGATTAAAGACTTCATGTCTCAGCGTGAACGAGACGCATTTAATCTCTGGATGCGAGGTCAGACAGTTGGCATTCTAGATGTAACTAACGAACACGTGTATTACCGCGGAGATGTAGAAAGATTTTTGAACAGTGTCCGAAATGGTCGTCAACCTTCATTTTGGGACTGATTTGTAACGACATATAATACTTTGAGATATAATATAGAGACCGTAGTAGAATTATCGGTTTCACAGATTTGGTTCCGAGTAGGCAGGAAGAAGAAGCGTTACCGTCCAGTGTGATATTGTAGAGACTTAATGACTCTACGAAGTATAAGTAATCACAGTAGCCGAAGGTAATCTTCACCATCAGATTCGCGGGTTAAAGTTCTAGTGAACTTATCGGTCTCATAAGCCGATCTAGAGTGGTGCGATTCCACTATCCGCAACCATATGTAGTAAACGACTTTCAGGAGAAAGCGTAATAATAAAGGTCATGAAAAACATACGAACATCGAGAAGCACCTTAACAAGTTTGACAGCAGGCTATAAATGGCTTTGCGTCATTCCAGCGGATAATATGCAATCACGCCATAATCCGTTTACGGGAGAACAGGCCTAACGATACTCTAAAGATTTTTTCTGACCCCTTTAGAGTTTCTATCTAGAGGGGTTTTTTAATGTGGTGAGTCTCTTTTGTGGAGCTATGATGTAAAGGCAGCATACCACCCTGTCACGGTGATAGTGGGGGTTCAATTCCCCTTAGCTCCGCTGAAGAGATTAAGTAGCACCTTCGTCAATTGGTAAAGACGTCGGTCTCATAAGCCGATATATAGTGGTTCGATTCCACTAGGTGCTACTGAATTTCTTAAGGTACGCTCAGTGTCAGGGATTAGCGTAAAGGCTGCGTCCTCGGCTTGGAACTGAGTGGAGCTGGTCCGATTCCAGCATCCCTGACTGTGGTCGTAGCTTAAGAGCAAAGCGGGTGGCTGTGAACCACTCTATGCGAGTGCGACTCTCGCCGATCACCCCATTTACTGCGGTATAAGGCCGTCGGAGCAGGTAGGAAGAACTGGTAACTAATTTGGTCCGGTACAAGGCCGGCTGCGAGCAGGATGAACTGCCAAGACGTTTTGAAGTGTAGTTTTATTGACGGGTGTGTTTCTAGCATTGGCCCTATAAAGGTTGATACTAGAAAGTCGTGACCGGGAAAACAGAGCACCTGAAATGCTCCGACGCTGGACAGGCCAGCCACTTTAAAGATTTTGTCTATTGTGTGCCTCAGTGGTGAAATGAATATCACCTCGGTCTTCGAAACCGAAGTTTAGGGTTTAAATCCCTACTAAGGCACAGAATAGATAAAAGGAAGATGTGCCCCTTCTTCGTCTAACGGCATAGGACATTTTCCTCTCGAGAAAAAGATACGAGTTCAACTCTCGTAGAAGGGGCAGATCTTCTTAAGTGATCTTTGTACCATCGTCGTCCAACAGTTTAGGACACGACGCTTTCAACGTTGAGATACGGGTGCGACTCCCGTCGGTGGTACAAAGGTCATCTGAGTGGGCTTATATCACAACAGCAGTGAGCTTGGCCGATTACCGAGTTATCTAGGTGCAACTCCTAGTAAGCCTACTGAGATGATCCTTGAGTACCTCGGATGCCGACTGGCTAGGCACCTTCCCTACAAGAAGGACAGAGTAGGTTCGATTCCTACCCGGGGTACTGAAGGATTACTCAGAGTACGGTTGGCCGAACAGATAAGGCAGCTCTCTGCAAAAGAGTTTGGACTATGTCCTCTAGTGAGTGCAACTCTCACACCGTACTCCGAGTAATTCGAGAGACACGTGCTAGGTTGGCTGAGTGGCTGAAAGCACCTGGCTGTAAACCAGGACCTCTTTTGAGGCATCGTAGGTTCGAATCCTACGCCTAGCACAGGTCTCTTGCGTTGTGGGGTATCAAGTGTTGGTACTTGACTTCGGCTGTTAACCGAATGTTCGCTGGTTCGATTCCAGTCCCCACAGCAGAAGAGATCAAGTTGATTTCGTGCCTTGTTAGCTTAACCGAAAAGCACCTGCTTGAAACACAGGACATCTTAGTGCAACTCTAAGGCAAGGCACCAAATCAATTTGAGTAGTGAGCGGGTATGGCATAATGGCTGTGTCCCTGCCTTCCAAGCAGATTATGGGGGTTCGATTCCCCCTACCCGCTCAGTACTCAAAGAGGTCACAAAGCTGGAATCGTTCAATAGCAGGACAGCACATTGGTAATGTGCCAATACGAGTGCAATTCTCGTTTCCAGCTCTGTGGTCTTTAGTAGGGGAGAAAGATTGATAGTAATCATCCGGTCTCCAAAACCAGAGGTACAGGTGCAACTCCTGTCTCCCCTGCCAAAGATCAAAGTTGCGGGATAGACTAAATGGTAGGTCTCTTGGCCTTGAACCAAGCAGGTGTAGGTCCGAATCCTACTCCCGCAACTGTGGTCTTCTAAGTGGGGATATGTTGAAATGTAGACAAGCTGGTCTTAGAAACCAGTGCCTGAAAGGGCGTGTAGGTCCGAGTCCTACTATCCCCACTGAGAAGATCCTTCTATGAGTTCGTGGTGAAACGTAGACACGGGAGCCTTAAGAGCTTCTGCCTTTATAAAGCGTACTGGTTCGAGTCCAGTCGAACTCACCGAGGGATTTTCTTGTGCGCCTGTGATGAAATGTAGACATGCAAGTTTCAAAAGCTTGTGTCCGGAAGGACGTACTAGTTCAAGTCTAGTCAGGCGCACTAGAGAATTCTGTTGAGGAGTAGATCAATTGGTAGATCAACTCTCTCTGAAAGAGTAGGTTGTAGGTTCGATTCCTACCTCCTCAGCAGAATCCTTTCGAGCCCTTATAGCTCAATGAATAGAGTGGCGGGCTTCTATCCCGTGGATGTCGGTTTAAATCCGACTAGGGGCTCCGAAGGATTCGAGCCGATAAAGCATTGTCAGCGATGCACGTGTTTCGTAAACATGAGAGTCCGGTGCATCTCCGGATGTCGGCTCCGATCTTTCGACTTAGAATCATAAGCGAATGTTTTGTTCACCCTTAGCTCAATAGCAGAGCGCCGAGCTTATACCTCGATGAGTCCCAGATTGGGGCAAGATATAGGTGCAACTCCTATAGGGTGAACTAAGCATTCAGGTCTTTGTGCCTCTGTCACCTAACTGGTATGGTACCCGCCTTTTAAGCGGAACAAACTGTGGGTTCAACTCCCACCGGAGGCACTGAGATCTGAGTGGGTTCGTAACTCAACTAGCAGAGTACTCGGTTCTTACCCGAGATGTTGAGGGTGCAATTCCCTCCGAACCCACTGAGACCTTAAAGCCGGTGAAGCATAGATAGCGATGCAATTGCCTTGTAAGCATTAGAGATGGGTGCATATCCCGTCGCCGGCTCCAAGGTCTTACGTGAGGAAGGATGGCCGAGTCTGGCTTAAGGCATCTGTCTTGAAAACAGAAGGGTGTAACAGCCCCGTGGGTTCGAATCCGACTCCTTCCTCTCGTGAGATGTTAATTGTGGAGAATTGGTAGAGTGGCTTAATACACTTCTTTGCTAAAGAAGAGACCCCTTAAAAGGTCCATAGGTTCAAATCCTATATTCTCCGCTGTTAACGTTTCAATAGTACCATCGTATAATATAGGAAGTAAAAAGTCCCTTTTGTGGGCTCGTGGTGTAACGGGAACATTCTTGACCTGCACTCAGGAGATACGAGTTCGATTCTCGTCGGGTCCACAAAAGGGATAATTATGAAAAAGAGTTACAAGGCAGATGAAATCGAAACTTGCCTGACGTTGTTACTAGGTGAGTTTATTGATGTAAGTGGTTGGCCTACCATCATTGTAAAGGATAGACGTCATGGATGGGTTGATGGCCATGTTAGTAGTAACACAAGAGAATTGATCACGCGTTGCAGAGAGGCACTTCGAAAGGAGTAACACTGTGGCTAAAAAGAAAAGTAAAGAAACGGAAGAACAAGAGTACATGGTCCCGACAGTGATGACGGACCATCAGATAGAAGACTTACCAGAGTGGGCTGTCGAGTTGTCAAAGAAACAAGGGTTAAGCAACGAAGCTTTACTCTTACTCGAATACGTTAAAGTACTACGAAAGACTTTGCGAATGGCTCACGAAGCTTTAGAAAAGACTCACGCGTACGATAAGATTCCAGGTAACACAACCTTCTGGAAAATTCATTTAGGACTCGAAGGGCAAGACAAACCAGAGTTGCCAAAACCTGAATAAGATATAGATCATGAACTTCGACCTGTATCTAAATAATCGACGTGTTCTCAATTTCGACCAGAAATTGCACTTCCCGTATTTGCGCCTTACCTTTTGTACACCTACCGTTGCATTCCGTATCAATCGTGAAAACCAATTTGGAGAACTATACTCAAGCATAGGTTTTGCTGCTGAAACTTCTGCAGTCATTTCATGGCAAAAAGGAGCACTGAACTTAGGATTTAATGTCCTTGGCTTTGGACTTTTCATCCTATTTCAGACTGACTACTAATGGACGAACTTGCGAAACTTGGTTACACGTTAGTTTTTTCAGTTCCCTGTCAAGTGAAAGCTTGGGGCAAGTGGATGGTCAATTTGAAACGGGAAGATAAGAGTGCAGTTGCTGGATATGGTGATGACGAAGCATCAGCACTACAAAACGCTTTAACGTACTTACAAAATAAACCCACAGAGGAAAGGAAGGAAGATCATGGTCATCGTTGAACAGAGAATGGATTCATGGTGTGCACTAGAACAAAGATCCTTTGGTAAAATTATTTATGCGGAGTTTCACGGACCGCACGCGAAAACGCAAGCAATGGTTCGCGCAGCAGAATTGAATGACCAAAGTAATTAACCTCTTTGGAGGTCCTGGGTCAGGTAAGTCAACACTGGCTTCAGAACTTTTCACAGAGATGAAGAAGATGGGTCTTGACGTTGAATTAGTAACCGAGTATGTCAAAAGTTGGGCGTGGGATGGAAAGCAACTTAATCCTTACGACCAACTTTATTTATTGGGTAAACAGACTCATAACGAGTCACGACTTTATGGAAAGGTTGACTACGTTATTACAGACTCTCCAATTATGCTTTGTCCTTTCTATGAAATGCATAATGAGAAGACTACAATGACGTTACAAGCGGGATTAGCATTTCTAGATATTGCAAAAGCACACGGAGTCAAATTTTACGATTTTTGGTTGCACCGAAACAAGAACAACTACTATAATCAAAAAGGACGTTACCAGACTGAGAAGGAAGCTGAAGCGATGAGTTTCGAGATGTTTGCTTTTATGCGACAAGCAGGTCTTGAGTTGATAGAGTTGCCTGAGAAAGATCCCGTGAAGATTATTCTAGAGAGATATCTATGTTTAGAAAAATAGAGTGGTTGATCGACGAAGTCGCATTACGTATCATTTTATTAGTACTAGGTCACGACCATTGGTGGAAAGGTTAATATGTCAGAATGGGAATGCAACTGTAGAGAATGTGATGACACATGCTTATGCTGGTGTCACGTTTGCGTTGAACCAGACGATGTGCCAATAACAAAGATTCCAGTTGTAAAATAACATAGTTCTAATTTGTGTAAACCGTAAACGACTTAGCGGTCTGCTCGTAATTTATGTAGGAGGACACAATGAAAAAACTGCTAAGCTTAATGGTGTTGTTAAGTACTTTGCAAAGTGTGTGTGCCCCAGCCGAAGTGGAAGTCGTGGTAGTCGACTACAAGACGGAAGCGTTAGAAATTCAGACTTACTATCAGACGTTAGTGAAAACAGGGGACAAGAAAGTTACTCCGGACATTAGAGTAATCGAACATACGTTGCAGGCTATCGATCATACGTTGCCAACTTACTTTCCGAACGGACCATTCACACGGGAAGACTTCATTGCAATTGCAATGTTGGAATCTGACTTCCATCAATACGAATTAGGAACGTCAGGTGAACGGGGGATCTTTCAGATCATGAAGCACAACGTCAAAGGGAAGAAGGCGTGGGATCAGGCTTTCAATATTGATCTGAATACCAAGTTGGCTATGAAAGTTATGTCGTGGAAGAGTGTAGAACAAAAAGGTGACTTTAAGAAAACAGTCATTGCATATAACGGTGTTGTAAAACATCACGGACACGTTAATGAGAAGTACTGGCGGACATTCTTAAAGCATAAGCACATTGTCGAAGATGTACTAGTTGAGAAATAATGAGTGAAGATTTACAAAGGCAAACGCGGTAAGAAACACCTAGCGCAAGTATACGTTGACGAAACACTTTTAGATCCAGAACCTTCCAGATTGCTTTACGATCATGCTCCAGACTTTGAATGGGGTTACGGAGGGTCGGGACCATCTCAACTAGCACTTGCCATATTGTATGACGTTACCCTCACCAAAGATATATCCTTAGAACAGTACCAAGCTTTCAAGAACGAATTTCTAATGTATGCACCTTACGAGGGATTTGTCATCCTTGAGTTGCAAATTAGAGACTGGTTAGCAAATCGATTGCGTCGAAACGAAGAATAATATAACATGCACACATGGGTATGGGCAGTCATCCTCTTTGTTGTTGGTCTCGTTGAGTTCTTTATTGACGAGTACCAAAAAGTTGTATCTGTGCGTTTAAAGATTTTTGAAGCAACCATCTTTTCAACCCTCAACCACTACTTCGACTTCTTCACTCACCTATTCCTTTTCGGAATGATCATTGACTTCTGGGAAAAATTTCACGCAGGAATTATTGCTGTTGGAACGCTTATACCTTACGTTGCATACATTCATGGTTGTATTGCTGGAACGGCTGTTGCTTTGATATTCTATAAATGGAGAAAGCGTAAGGGTGACAAAGAACGTCGTGGAAGATATTTGGAAAAGGGTCGTGAGAAAAAGAAACAGTATAGTGGGTTGAAGACTGATGTGACAATGGAGATCGAAGAAGAGATGGTAGATGACGATCGACTTGATCCTATTCAACACGAAGACATTATACACCAAGTTAAGGAAGAAGTCAAAGAAGAACTTAAACAGGAGTTACTCGAAGATGCCACAGCTGAAGATCTATACAATCAAGTTGAAAGTATCGGAACGGAGCCTAAGGAAGAAGAACGTAGTAAGAGTCCTACACCTGAAGCTGGACCGAGCGATAAAAAAGCTTAAGAAACAAACGTTGGGGGAGTAACATGAGACAAGACCTCGATGCACAATTATGCAAAGACTTTCCTCTTCTTTACGCAGACAGACATGCTAATATGCAAGTGACTGCTATGTGTTGGGGTTTCCCAGGAGATGGTTGGGAACCTTTGATACGAGAAGCAAGTAGACAATTAGAAGCACTCATCTCTTTACAACTCCATCCTGAGAATTATAAAGCTGCTCAGGTGAAAGAAAAATTTGCTACTCTTTGCTTCTACATGACAGATACAACTCCAGAAATGGACGAAGTCATTAGAAAGGCTGTTGCAAAGAGTGCAGTGACTTGCGAAGAATGTAGTGCACCTGGAAAACAAAGAGGTCGAGGTTGGATCTATACTGCCTGCGATGATCATACCGAAGCTGCAGATAAATACAAAGGTAAACAATCCAAATGATAACACGTAATTCTAGTATGAAAGAGATTCGAGAGATTATTGAGTTAGTAGGCAAGACAGCGTCACTGAAAGAAAAAGAAAGAATCCTTAACGAACATAAAGACAACATGCAACTATTTGAGTTGCTGCGTCTTCATCTTAATCCATACGATCAATTTTACATCGCAAAGATGCCCACCGAAACAATTCCAGGAATCGAGCATTGGGTACCCGAAGGGAAAGATCACTATCATCAATTTTGTAACTTAGTGCGAGAATTGAAGACGCGATCGATCACAGGACATATCGCTCAGAAATCAGTGTACGAATTTTTTAAGAAATGCGATGCTGATGAACGTTGGGTGTTTGAAACTGTTCTTTTAAAGAAGGCGATGAATTTTGGTACGTCATTAGTTAACAAAGTGATGGTTACAAAAACAGGAAAGTTCATTCCAGAGTTTGATTGCATGCTCGCAGATGCTGATCAACCTAAGTTGAGTGAGGTTACTTATCCCGTTGTTGCTCAATTGAAACTCGATGGATTTCGTGCAGTGTACTTTCCAGATTCAAAAACGTTCATCGGGCGTAATGGTAAAGCAATCCGAAACCAAAACTTGCAGAATTACTTTGCGAAGTTGTCAAAGAATCAAACGTACGTACTTGATGGTGAACTCTATTCAGATACGTTGAACTTCAATCAGATTTCGTCCGTACTGAATTCAGAGGACAAACCTTTAGATGGAATTTACTACTGCGTGTACGATTGTGTTCCGAAGTACAACTGGATCGAGCAGACTTACGATGTTCCTTATAGAAATCGTTGGGAGTTGTTAGAGACTTTATCGAAGCTATGGAATATGGACAACGTGAAAGTGATCACGGGGATAACTGCTAATAACGAACAGGAAGTAGCAGAATTTTACAAGGACGCACTCAATAAAGGGTATGAAGGATTGATGCTCAAGGGTATCAATGGGACGTACCAATGGAAGAGAGTTTCAGTCAAAAGCCAGATTATGATGAAGTTGAAACCTAGTGATGAATACGATGGCAAGATCATTGGGACAGAAGAAGGTGAAGGAAAGATCGTTGGTCAACTTGGTAAACTGATTGTCAGAGTTGATGGCATTAAGAACGAGGTTGGTGTAGGTACCGGATTTAGTGAAGAGCAGAGAAAAGAGTTTTGGAAGAATCGAAACCAACTCGTAGGTGAGTGGATTCGGATGAAAGCTTTTGAAGTCACAGAAGGTAAAGAGTCTTTGAGATTCCCAGTCTTTTTAGCAATCAGAGATTCTAAGGATTAAAAATGACACCAAACTTACGTCGAGTCAGAACGACTCGTGACTCTAGTTTTTTGAAAGATATGTCACAGCATAGAAGCAATTGGGTTCGATTTGTCGTAGCATCGAATGATCATTTACCATTGCCTTTGATGAAAAGATTAGTAACTGACACCAATGGTCTAGTGCGTTATAAAGTTGCTTTACGACTTGCAGATATGTATGAGCACAAGAAGATCAATTTATCTGGTAGAGAGATGGCAAAGGTTGCAGGAGTACTAGAATCGAACAGCTTTGCTGTTTTGAAGCGGATCAGAAGTTTACGAAACCAGAGGGCGAAATGACGAAGAAACAAGTTCGTAGAATCTTTTTAGTAGCACTGAAGAAACGCCTTGAACGAAAACACAAGATCAAGAAAAACAAATATGGAATGATGACGTCACAACAGTTCATACGAACTCGTTGGTTCTCTACTACAGAGAAACGGATCAAGATTAAAGTCGTCAGTGTAGTTACTGCGGAGGCATTAAATGGAGTTTGCTTTGGGACCACGAGACGGAAACATCAACTTTACCTTGACAATCATCCTAACAGAGCACAGGTTGAAAATGTTTACTTGCCGAAAGGTTCAACGTTTCATGCTATGTCAGATACAGATTGGAAGAACTATCCGGTCGTTCTTGTACTTGGTTCCCGAAAATACTCTTACGTTGTTGATCACTGCGAAAAGTTTAACACAGGCAAGAGGATTGTGTGCAACCTTTTTCTTGCGTCGTTGGAGAACCTACCATATCTCAAAGCTGTTGGGCTTGCACAAAAGCTAATTGACACGCACCCAATCATTTCTAAGATCAAAATCAAACCGCCAAAGAAACGCAAGAAAATTCAATATTGGGAACGGTACAACTGGTAAACGTTCTAGTCAGTCTGACGTAATAATAGTGGGAGCAAGAGCACTGGTGGCGAGCTCAGAACATCGAAGCACTACCGGGAAAGCTGGCCCCACAAATTTGAAAAGAGACGTTGAGGGGATTATGAAAATAGACCCAAACACATGGAAGCCGCAAGCGTATGCTACTCAGTTTCTTCTAGAGGCTTACAAACTAGGGTACTACGTTTTCCAACCGAATCAATTTGGACGTTACTCACCTGATGCAATCAAACAACTCGTTCAGTTTAAGTTTGTGGAGAAGGTACCCGGATTTCAACATACAGAAGACGTTAGATTTGATGCATCACAAGATTACAAATATCTGTTGACTCCCACTCAGAAGGGAATCGACTATATAAAGGAACGTCTTACGTGGATGCTTCAGAACTATCATATGTATCTTTTATATCCCGTGTTGGTAAAAGGGGATCTGATTGACGTTACAAAAGATTTTAGAGGCACTGGGGATATGTACGTTAAGAACGCAGATGGTATTGCGGCAGGGACTTACAAACTCCAACAGATTGATAGATACACACTTGCAGTGCTTGATGACAGAAACACTTTGTTCAGAATCAAATCATTCCCTATTAAGGAGTGTTTGAAACTGACAACGCCAATTGGAACTGTGGAAGAAGAACTTTGTAAACGCTTTCCAAAAATTCGCGTAAAATCTCTAACAAAGAGATTGAATGAAGCGTTTGCAAGGAAGTTCGGAGAAGAGAAGCAATTTAATCTAAGCGTTTTGAAACTCGTAGGGAAATTATACGAGACACAAATGAGCGAACGAGTTGAGGAATAATATGGCACAATCGCCTTGGACACCAGAGATTCTAGCAAATCCAGAACAGATGCTGGAGATGATCGTTATCCACCTTTTGCAAAACAAAGGTGTGTTCTATGCTAGTTTGATTTCACAAATGCATCGTATTCAAACTGATAAGATGCCTACCTGCGGAGTTACAATTCAAAACGGACGCATTCAATTATATTGGAACCCAAAGTGCTTTGAAAAGTGTAACTTGAAAGAAGCACGAGCACTTTTAGAACACGAATGTATGCACTTGGTCATGGATCATATGGATCGTGCACATGAACGTGAACAGAAGATGTGGAACATTGCAACAGATTTAGCTATCAACCAGTTGATCGATGAACTTCCTAAATGGGTTGTCACATTAGATAAATTCCCACCCGATTGGAAAATGCCAGTCAAAACAAACGCTGAAGTCTATTATGAATTGCTCAACAAGAACTCAAACAAGATGGAAGTCAGTGAGTGTGATGGCAAACAGTGTAAGAAAGGTTCTTGTGGCAATGGGCAAGGGCAGGGACAACAACCGCAACAGAAACCAGGACAAGGTCAACCCCAGGGTGGTGGAAGTGGTCAACCACAACCAGGAAGTGGACAACCACAACCAGGAAGTGGATCAGGCAATCAACCAGATCCCAATGGACAACCTCAACCAGGTCAGGGACAAGGGCAAGATCACAATCACAAACAACACGTTAAGATCAAAGACAAGAACGGAAACGTTGTTAGTGAGTTCGATGTTCAATCAACTGACTGTCATGATAAATGGAAAGAAAGTGACACTCCAGATTTGGCAAAGGAAGTTGTAAAGCAGGCAGTGAAGAAAGCTTTGGACGAAGCGGTCAGAGATCAAGGACGTGCACCTGCAGGGTTAGAAGAGTACATCGAAGAACTTTTGAAACCCCCAGTGATTCCTTGGCAGTCGTTATTAAAGAAATTTGTGGCCATGTCTGTCAAGGCAGGCAAGAACTCTAGTTGGAAACGATGCAGTCGTCGATATGGTGAAATGCAGAAAGGACACATTCCAGCAAGAAAGTTAAAACTCACGATAGCAATTGACACCAGTGGATCTATTAGTGAAGCAGACTTTCAAGCCTTTATCTGCGAGATTCAAGGGATTATGCGTACCTATAAGAGTGATGTGACAATGCTAGAATGTGATGCACAGGTTCAGAAGAAATACATTCTAACTCCGTTCATGAAAGTTCAGACTAATTTCAAAGGACGTGGGGGAACAGATTTCTGTCCTGTGTTTACGTATATCCAAGAAAAGCGTATTAAAACTGACGCTTTGATTTACTTTACAGATTTGTGTGGAAGCTTTCCAGAACGTGCACCATTGTATCCAACGTTGTGGGTTTCCGTCACAGAGAACGAAAGAGCACCATTCGGAATCGTACTTAGCATTCCTAATCACACTGCTAAGAAAAACTAAAGGAGAATACAAATGGACGTCCGACAGGCAAAGACACTAATTAAAAACTGCGCAAAGAAATGCGTACACGTTCCAATCCTTCTGATCGGGTCCAAGGGCATTGGTAAATCGTGGATCGTTAAGCAGGCAGCTGCTGAGTTGCAGGAAGAGTTGAAAGAACCTTTCTACTGCATCGATCTGCGACTTGCACAACAAGAGCCTGGAGACTTAACTGGATTGCCTCGTGTATTCGAAGAGAAGTTACCGAACGGTCAAAACGTTAATGTGACTCAAATGAGTTTCAGAACGTTCTGGGCGAAACCGGAGTATTGGCCTAAACCAGGAACGCGCGGAATTATCTTCTGGGACGAAATCAATCGTGGACCTATTGATGTTCGACAGAGTGTGTTCCAAGTCTTGAACGAATGGAAATTGCACACACACGTGTTACCAGATACTTGGTACCAGGTCGCTGCAATTAACCCTGACAATGGAAACTATCAAGTTGAGAAGTTGGACCCTGCAATGACAAGACGTTTTTGTAACATTGCTGTCCATGCTCGAGTTGATGTGTGGATGGACTGGGCAGTCGGACCGGGAAAGATTGATAAGTCAATCACTGGCTTCATCAACACCCACCAGGCACTTCTATACGTTGACGAAAAGATTGAGTTGGAAACCGAACAGACACCAGACGGCTACCGGATGTTGAATGAGATGATGGCCGCAGGTGCAGTGCCTAAGGAACTTGAAGCTGAAGTGTTCTTAGGACTGATTGGTAAGGCTGCAGGATTAGCGTTCAGACAGTACTTGGATCAGAACTATGAACGTCCTGTCGCTGGAGAAGATGTACTCAACAACTACGCAAAGGTCGCCGCAAAGGTGAAGAAGCAAAAGGATCAGAATGCGATGATGCACTCTACGGTTCAGGAAGTTGCTTCTTGTCTTTCGAACATCAAGAAGATGAGTGTGGATCAGAGAAAGAACTTGATTCAATTCATTCTTGATATCGGTGACGAATCAGGAACGACTCTGATCAATAAGATGCCTAGAGAGTTCTTGACAGACATTGCAACAGATAAGAGACTCGTGCAAAAGGTTACGGACGCATTAAACCGAGCCGAATAAGGACTTCAGATGTTCATCCATCCGGAGACGAGACAAGAGTTCGAGACATTACTCAACGAGACAGATGCAAGTCCTCTAGAAGTGAAGGAACTCTTGTCTCGTCGGAACAATAGGAGAACGGTTCTCCTATTGGCTTGGTTGAAGAACATGGACGTTTGGTCGTGTTGGGGAAGAGTTAATTACCCCAAAGTTGATTCGTACGAGTATAAGAGATTTCTTCAAGTACCAGAACTATGGACAGGCCCTATATGGGTCGAAAGGAACTCAAAATGAATGATCCCAAGACAGTACTAGTTGGTGGCGTTCCAGTTCCCGCTGTAGCTCACGAAGGTGTGATCCAAGAAATTATGAAGTTGGGTTACACTAGAGAAGAAGCTGAATTCTTCGTTTCAGATCAACCGTTAACGAAGTAAAGGCTTCGTCGTAATTCTTGTATGAAGCCAAATGCAGTAACATCGTGTACTTCGAAAAAGAAGTACGAGACAAAAGTAGAAGCCGATCTGACCGCTGCTTATATTTGGCAGAAACGTCAGGTCGATGTTTGTTCCTATAAATGTCCAATCTGTGAAGGTTGGCACTTAACGTCTAACCGGAGATTCAAATGATGAGTCCGGAAGCATATTTTAAGGAACATGATCTGTGGGACATGGAGAAACTACTCCAACACGCAGAACACAATTTCGTTTGGGTAATTCGATCTCAACGTTATCCGAACTTGATCATGCTTCACTATAAAGATGAAGCACAGTGGGAAGGCAAGTGGTCAACCTTTGCTAGAATGTCTAGAGGGTTGATTGTGGATATGAAGAACCAGAAGGTACTTGCTTATCCCTTTGATAAGTTTTTCAACATGGGACAGGAACCTGAAGTGTCTTATGAGAACTTGCTTCAGGCAGGAAAGTTTACGACCTCAGAGAAGTTAGATGGGTCCATGCTTATACTGTTTCAAGATCCGGAAACTGGGAAATTACACTTTACCACCAAAGGATCCTTCGATTCTGAACATGGATCGTATGCGGAGCAATACTTACCTGCTGACGTTCCTCCAGGGTTAGATGAGTTCACGTATGTCTTTGAATTGATTGCAAAACGCTTCCAGATTGTAATCGATTACAAGAAGAAGAACTATCCTGAAGGGATCTACTTGATTGGTATTCGTCATCGCCGAAGTAACAAAATGCTTTCGCACGAAGATGTTCAACTGATTGCCAACAAATGGGGACTGCCTACCTTCAAGATGTACGAGTTCGGATCTTTAGATTCGTTAATAGAGCAGTCAAAGACGTTAAATGTGTTGGAAGAGGGTTACGTATTACATTATCCAGACCAAAATCTGTTCGTTAAGGTGAAAGGTCCTGAATACCTTCGAGCTCATAGATTTATTTCGAAGTTGTCCGACAGATACTTACTCGAAATGCTTGGAATGGGTGAAGAAAAGACTATTTTAGAGATAGCTCCCGAAGAATATCGACAAGATATTGAAGACAAGGTCACTTTATACAAGCGAAAGTATTTAGATATGACGAATGATTGTTATCAGAAATTTGCTGATGCCCCTAAGGACACTCGCAAGAATTTTGCGTTGTGGGTGAAAGGAAACGTTGATCCAAACTATCAAGGGTTCATGTTCAACCTGATGGATAGCAAACCAATTGACAAAAGAAAGGCCTACGAACTGATTGCCAAGATCGAGAACGTTAGTGCCGAGACGAGGGTATAATGGGAATCAAATTATTTGTAGATGATATGCGACCAGCTCCTGAGGGTTGGCATCGTTCAGAAACGATTACGGAAGCAATAGCTGCACTGGCTAATTTAGATGTCGAGTGTATCAGTTTAGATCATGACATCATTTTTGAACCTGCAGGTTCCGCTATTTTTTCAAAGGAAAATTTTACAGCTGTTGCTTATTACGTTGCAGCTATGCCAAAAGACATTAGACCAAAGCGTGCGTACATTCATACTGCCAACCCTGCAGGTGCAATTCGTATCAAAGGAATTCTTGACTCTGCTGGTGTACCTTCTGAAAGAGTCTTTCCTGATATGAACTACAAGAAGCAACTGATTCGTTTCGAAAACGAAGCACAGTAAAAACCTGAATAATCTTCTAATGAGTCCTACTCGTAGTTTTCTCCTAGGTACATTGTTCGGGATGTTATTGATGTTCCCTCACATTCTGTGGCTAGTCAAGACTCCAAAGATTGTTGGTGAGGTTGTTCCTGATGAGTTTTTCAATCACGGACAAACACAACACTTTGTGATTCATGGAGTACGCCCTAAACTCTCTTTGAAGAAAGATTTAGAGATTTGGATCATGTCTGGGCCAAATGTGAATAAGATATACAAAGCGAAGTTCAAAGACAAGACGGAAGTGTTAGGATTTACTGAGTATAAAGAAAATACTATCTGGTGTATTGACGACGTTCGTGTTTTGATTCATGAATTGAAACACGTATTTGAGGGAGACTATCACCGATGAAAAAAGCGAAAAGCAAATTATTTTTCCTTTGCCTTCAAGACGCAACAGGGCAATTGATATCTGTTACACCCACAGAAGCAAACTTTAGCGATTTAGTAGTAGAAGGACAAGAACGTTCAAAAGAAGCAAATGCATTCTACACGATTATCAATTCGCGTGGACAGATCATAGATACAAATTTCGTAAAAAGATCGATGGAGGAATCAAATGCCTGACCAGCCATTAAAACCCGTAACACCAGCACCTAGACAAGAACGACCTTTAGGTCCTGCGCCGTGGATCGAGAAGCTTGTCAATGATATGGACAAACCCATAGCACCAAGACCTGCTGCTCCTTTAGCACCGGCACCTGTTGCACCAGCAGCACCTGTTGCACCAGCAGCACCTGCAGCTGCCGTACCTGCACCTGCTCCTTTAGCCCCTGTTACACCTGCACCAACACCTGCTGATGTTCTACCAGGAGCACCTATTGTTACCCCTGAAGTGAAAACTTCACCTAAAGTAACTCCTGCTCCTACAGCACCTGTTGTTCCTGATGCAAAAGTTACTCCTGAACCGTTGCCAACACCAACACCTTCAGGAACACCTGCACCTGGATTGTCTCCTCTCAAGTAATTAGGAGACTGACATGGCTTTACAGAAACGAGGAGTCCCGGAAGATTTTGTTCTGTCTGGCGGGATCCTATATAAGGATAAGGTGTACGTTAGTGTAGACTCTGTTGCAACTATGCTAAGTCAGTACCCAAAAGTTACAGGCAAGGAACTAGCAAAGGTATTTGAAAGCGTGGTGAAGGATCCTAACTTACCTGCTGTACGAGAAGGACTTTGTGGTAAGGTAGAAGAATTCATCAAGGGTTTGCTTCCAAGCTAATGCTACGACCTTGCAGGAAGTGTCAAAAGCCCGCCAATCGTCCTAAGTTAGTTGTACGCAAGGTTGTAAAAAATAAACGGGAATTTGAAGAGAAGACTTTCATCAACCAAGAGTATACTTGCGAGTGTGGTCGATCTTCATTTAGCGGAGCATTGAAACCAGAAGAGATAGATAATGAACACCCCTTCATCCTTGATAAGTTCCCAGACGACTACAACGGACGCGAAAGTAATCTCCGTTCCGTCGATTAGGGATCTCAAGATACGTACTAGCAAGCACATTCCTGCTGGGCAAGTAGTTTTTGTACAAGATGCAAATATTCTTGCTGCTTGGAATGGAAAGGCTTGGCTCTATCTGCACGAAGGGAATAAAGAAACAAACTTCGAGTTCTTGAAGAAATTACGTAAGGAGAAAAACTGGTGAAGTTGTATTTAGTATCGCTACCAATGATGGACACAATGTCAGGAGGCGTAAGACACATCAAGGCTTTCACTGTCAAAGAATTGCGAGATGAGTGGCTCATACGAGCACAAGCAATGCACGACGAAATTTTAGGGTCCCCAACTTGGACCATGAATGGAAAGCCTTTTAAGGACCAATACATCCTGTCCGAGGTTGAGGTTGAATCAAACCTAGACTACTTGAAGCATCTTGGACGAGAGATTATTAAGGAGACAATAGCAAAATGTTCCGAGTCTATATGAGTGGAGGCATGCAAGGGCGATCGATAGATCAAGTTCGTGCGGAAAGAGAATATGTTTCTCGCAAGTTACAAGCGAAGGGAATCTTTCCAGTCGATCCCGCTGCAGCTGAGCAAAAGTTATGGAAACCAGGGATGAAGTCAAAGATCCCTTTAGCATTTTCCAAACCTGTGATGAAGGCTTTTGTGCGTCAGGACAAATACTTAATACGTAAGAGTGATGCCTTGTTAGTTATTACAGGAGACGATCCATCAGATGGTACTTGGTGGGAGATGGGTTTTGCACGTAAGTGTGAACTTCCTATCATAATGATTGCTCCTGCAAGATGTGCTGCAGGTAATAAGAAAAAGATGGGTTGGAGCAACATTCTAGTTGGTGATGACATTCACGGAGACATTGTTCCGAACTTAGATTCAGCAATCAACATCATCAAACGAAAATACGTTCGTCAAGAGAACAAGCACAAGAGATTCTTTGAACGAGCTATCAAGAATGCGAGACACCCGATAGGATTTAGAAAGAAAAAGCGTACATCGAAAAGACGAGTGCGCAGAGTGATCGTTAAACGATAAGGTCGTTCGGACGTATAACATATAGGAGGATCAAATGGAACAACCTACGATACTCAATGTCATATGTCCACGTTGCACGAAAGCTTGGTTGACGTTACTTGATGAACGAACGTACCATTGTCTTAGCTGTGGGTACATAATGTTCGAACGTCAGGTCAAAGTTTACGCTGCACAAATCGCTGACGACATTCATAAAGCAATCTACATTAGCAAATGAACGAACCAAATCACGAACACGACCGCTACAGGATCGATGTCCTGAAGGTCAAACAATTGTTGTTGAGTCAATACGCTCCAGGATCAAAGGAACGTAAGACTCTCCTGACTGTTGAGAAAGTCAAAGAATTAAGTGACCTAGCAAACAAGACATTCCCGCCTGAGATTTTCAACCTACTAGATAAATTGAATTCCTTTCAACTTCTTGAATTTGGATTGAAGATGGTGTTTGGCTACGGGGTTGCTGGACTCGGGTTCACATTGCTACTTGGGCCATATGCATTGCTTTTAAGGGGACTTGGGTTATTTGCAATCCCCTTTGGCTTAATGTACGGTCACATTAACTTGCAAGACTTACATCGTTGTTGGACAGCGTTCAGAAAAGTACGCGATGTGAACATCAATAGCAAGTTGCGTATTGCAAAGTTAATCGAAGAACTGAAGAAACTGAAGTAAACGTAGTTCTTCTTTTCACGTAAATCTAATATGAAACAAAAAGAATTGCACGATAAGTTCATGCAACTCGAACCTATTGACCTGTTTGCATATGAACAGGACTTTCCAGAGTTCAAACCCCTTCGTGATTGTATCCAAGGGAAGAAATGGCATGCAGAGGGCGATGTTTTTGTTCACACAAAGATGTCAGTCGATGAAGCTTGGAAGATAATTCAAGGGCAAACTCTCCATAAAAATCCTGGATTTGATTTGGCAGCAAAACAGAACATTTATATTGGTGCAATGTTACATGATTTTGGGAAGCCTTTAACAACGATCATTCATGAAGGTCCGGAAGAAAAAATTACTGCACATGGACATGATGTTGCTGGTACAGTTCCTGCGAGAGAATTTCTGAAGAAATATTTTCCAGAATTCAACTTTGCAAGACGTGAATGGATCATCAATTTAGTTGAGCACCATATGCAACCTCAGTTCATGGTAAAAGATGGTGCAGACGATTTACGTTTTAAACGTTTTTCCCTTGAGGTAGATACTGAGCAGGTATATAATGTTGAAATAGCTGAGCACCTTGGGAGAATCGGTTATAACATGGATCAAAGAGATGTGTATATGGATGGCTTCAAACAGAAATGTCAGGAGCTTGACATCTTTGGTAAAAATTGGGTCATTCCTAACAGTGATCACCTTAGTAACTTTGCTTACGCTAACATGCGTTGGAAAATTCTTTTCAATCACATGAATGAGTTCGATTCAAACAACATGAAAGTGATCGAGAAACTGATGGCAAAAGATCCTTTCGAACTGATGTTGACTGTTGGAATTCCTGGTAGTGGAAAGTCAACATACACTCAAAAATTTCATCCCAATGTGGAACGCATCTCAATGGACGATGAAAGAGAACGACTTTGTGGTACTGCAAATGATATGAGTCGGAACGGTGAAGTGTTCAACAATTGCTTTGCGAAACTGAATAAGGTATTGAGTGCTAGACAGAACGTTATCTGGGATGCTACTAGCTGGACTCGGAAAGCTAGAAAAGTTTTGATCGACAGTGCTAGAAAGAAAGGTGCTGTGATCACGATTGTGTACTTTGATACACCTTTAGAACTAGCGTTACAGCGAAATCAAATTCGGGAAAGACATACACCAGAAGACGTGATCAAAATGTTCTATGCAAAACTCCAGGCACCAAAGCCTTATGAGTACGATAGATTGGTCGTTGTTGAGAAGTAATTTTGAGCTTAGATATATCTATAGTCTTATTTTGAAAGCTTCTTAAGGAAAAAGAGCACACATGAAACGAGTACTAAATGCAGGGTACGTTCGCTTGGAAATGGAAGGTACTGAACTGCAACAATTGCGTAATGATAAAATTCTAGTGAGGATCAAATGCCCACTAGCTCTTGCTGCATGGTTTATGCCTATGTGGATTGAGAAAGCTTTGATTGGTGAATTTTATGTTCCAGGTACCTATACTAGTTTTAATTCAGACAAGAAGTTGACAGAGGCAGAACAGAACGACTTCAATACAAAATTTCAGAACTACGTTCAGTGGGCACAAAACTTTGTAACCAAGTTGCAAGAGAAAGGCTTGAGTTACGCCCAAGC
>Ga0206898_10015_pt2 | contig 54146 bp, 52 predicted proteins | sample Alteio_BWOrgHeat_50_FD_153237 | JGI IMG/M metagenome (GOLD analysis project Ga0206898, IMG submission 153237) | Enriched cells from forest soil in Barre Woods Harvard Forest LTER site, Petersham, Massachusetts, United States -... | ecosystem: Environmental > Terrestrial > Soil > Temperate forest >...
ATCGCATATTGAATGTCTACAGGCAAAGAATCAGGGAAAAGCCAGAAAGTGGTTCTGTCCTGGTGCCTGAAACCAAAATGCAAAATATAAAACATTGCTGTAACTTTAATGGTGACAGCGTTTTGTCACCAAGAAGGGGGTGATTTTTGGCTTAGTGTAAATCACAAATACATGAAAATGAGATGTTCATGTAAAATTGCGTCGTGAACGCCGTGAACGTGAACATGATTATTAACGATGAAAATATGCTGAAATCTGCGTGTCATTAAAACGTACTGGGCATAGTTTACCCGGCTCCCAGCATATAATTAATCATTTACTCGCTCCCGCAAGCGTCCCCGCTTGTGGCCTACGTGCCAGGTGTACGCCACACAATCGCAGTAAACTTAGCAGCATATAATAAATCATTGGTCTTTTTAAATTATCAGCCACAGTTACAAATTCCATAATCGGCACGTATTACTTAGCATGCGGGCCACAAGCGAGGACGCTTGCGGCAGCAGCAGATTTAGTCGATATAAAAGGCAATCAAAATGATCAAACAATGTACAGCAACTGATTTCGATAAAATACTAATCATAATCAACCAGGCAGCAGAAGCGTACCGGAACGTAATACCTGCGGATTGCTGGCATGAGCCATATATGTCGCGTCAGGCACTTGTTAATGAAATTAACAGTGGCGTCAATTTTTGGGGTTATTTTGAAGCTGATGTTTTGGTTGGGGCTATGGGAATTCAGCAGGTAAAGGATGCCACTTTGATAAGGCATGCCTATGTATTAAGTGAATACCAGGGAAAATCAATTGGCGGTCAATTATTGAATTTTCTGGTAAAACAGGCTGGTGAATTATTGCTGGTGGGCACCTGGACCGCTGCAACGTGGGCTATCCGTTTTTATGAACGCAATGGATTTACTTTGGTTAGCCCAACTGAAAAGGACAGGCTTCTCGGCATTTACTGGAACATCTCACCACGACAAACTGAAACATCGGTCGTTTTGCGATATAGGGCACAGGTAAGTGAAGCCGCTAGCTATACTAATCCTTCATCTCTTTTGTGATTGGTAAATCAATAAGCCGGCCACAATATTTACCACTAAGGCGACAGCGGCTACTATTAAAAGGAAATTGGCCACCTTTTTCAGATTGCGGCATGGCCCATCAACTTTATTTCTGTAGGGTAAAAAATAATGTTTGGGAAACAGCACTATGCTCCGGAAACTAAAAACATTTGTCTGCAGGTAATCAAGCCAAAGCTGTAATGCAACCTTGGCCATTAACGCCAGGAAAATAGTACAACCCGATAAATTATGGAGCAAAGACAAATTCATCATGAGGCATTTCCTTTTTGAAGCGTAAATATAGCCCTTTTACGGCCGTCAACCCCGGGAAATTCCTATTGTCCGCGATTTTAATTTTCCGATATTTGAAATAGAAGACAACGAAAAAGAAATGAAAAAAGAGAGAAATTTCCTGATCACGGCATTAACATTAATTACGTGTTTTTTCGTATCAACAGCTTTATCACAAAAAAGTAGCTTGTCTGATCAATTGACCGGCGAATGGAGGAATATTTATTTAAAAATTACCATCCATCATCCAAATAAACCCGTAGTCACAATGGAGGCCGACAGTTCAAATTGGGAACAAAAATTAGGGATTAAACCCATCAGGACTCATTTTAAGGGAGACGGCACTTACTATTCGGAATATTTAAACCTGAAAGACAGCGTGGTAAGAAGGCCCACAGGTTTATGGACTTTAAAAGGCGATTCCTTAACCATGACCGAGCAAACCCCCGAAAAAGCCACTTATAAGTTTAAATTGAAGATCGACAAAAATATAGGGACCTTTAGCGGCACCATTGACTTTGAAGGCGATGGAAAAGCTGATGATGAATATTACGGGAAGCAGAAAAAAGTAAACTAAATTTAGCCCAGGCCTGGCAAACCATTTTTCTTTTTAAAGATAAAACTTTTAGCACCGCATCCTGTATCTATTTTATGCATAGGAAGATACTTTTAGTCGCTTGTTTCCTAATAACAATTAAGATGGCCGCGGCCCAGGACAGCTTGTCTATTACCCTCGAAAATGTGAGATATCCATATCCTGTAAAGTTTTTGCCAATTAAAATTGAGGGGCAGGACATTAGGATGGCCTATATGGATATAAACCCGGGAAATGCCAATGGAAAATCGGTTATGCTGTTTCATGGCAAAAATTTTGGTGGCTATTATTGGACGGATGTGATCAGGGCTTTAACCGGGAAAGGATATCGCGTGGTCGTGCCAGATCAGGTTGGCTTTGGTAAATCGTCAAAGCCGTTTATTCATTATAGCTTTCATCAGCTGGCGCGGTTTAATAAGCAGCTTCTAGATACCCTTGGCATTCAAAAAGTAACTATTTTAGGGCATTCCATGGGTGGCATGCTGGCAACACGGTTTACATTGATGTTTCACGGCATGGTTGAAAAATTGCTATTGGAAGATCCCATCGGCCTTGAAGACTACCGCAAATTCGTCCCCTACAAAAGCGCTGAGGAAGATTATCAAACGGAGTTAAAAACAACTTACGCAAGCGTTAAAAAATACTATCAGGGTTCCTACTTCACCCAATGGAAGCCCGAATATGAATACCTCGTTAAAATTGGCGCCAACGTTAACAAGAGTGCCGATTTTCCGCGCTACGCCATGGTGGCTGCTTTAACTTATGAAATGATCTATGAACAGCCCGTTTGCTATGAATTTGATCAAATTAAAGTGCCCGCGGTGTTATTTATTGGTAAGGAAGATAATACCATCGTGGGCAAGGCCTTATTATCTCCCGATGAGCAGGCCAAACATGGTCTATATCAAACACTGGGTGCTGAAACTGCAAAGAAAATACCGGGCTGCAAACTCATTGAGTTTGATAATTGCAAACATATCCCGCATATTGAAGTTGCTGATCTGTTTTTAAAATCGTTGATGGAAAATATCAAGGATTAAAAGGCCTTGTAACCAGGTCGCCAAGAATTTGCCTGACATTCTTTTTTTCCTGCACGCCGGTCTGCATATTTTTTATGGTAAGCAAACCGCTTTCAATTTCTTCGCTGCCGATTATTATGGTGAAGGGGATGTTTTTATTATTGGCATAATCCAGCTGCTTTTTTAGCTTGGCCCCTGCCGGGTAAAGTTCGGCGTTAATATCCTGCGCCCGTAACTGCTGCAAAATAGGAAATGCAAATTTCTCGCCCTCCTTATCAAAGCAGCAAATAAGCAATTGCGTTGACTGCGTTGATGAAACTGGGAACAGATTTAACTCTTCCATTACATCATATATCCGGTCGGCGCCGAAGGAGATGCCTACACCTGTTAAGCCCTTTAGCCCAAACATTCCCGTAAGATCGTCGTACCTGCCGCCGCCGCCAATACTTCCCATGGCAACTTCGTTTGTTTTTACTTCGAAGATAGCGCCGGTGTAATAGTTTAATCCGCGCGCAAGGGTGATATCCAACTCCAGATTGGCGGTTTGCAGTTTGCAGCTTGCAATGTAATTAAATACTGTTTCTATTTCGTCACAGCCTCTTAAGCCTGTAACAGAACCGACCAGGGCAATCCGCAGGCTTGCAAGCTTTTCCTCATTCGTGCCTTCTAACAATATAATAGGCTTTATCTTTTCGATATCGGCTTCTGAAAACCCACGCTCCATCAACTCTTTTATCACGCCATCGAGCCCGATTTTGTCAAGCTTGTCAATGGCTACAGTGAGGTCAATTATATTATCAACTTTATCTATAATCTGCGCAATTCCAGATAGTATTTTTCTATTATTGATTTTTATGGTGAAGTCCTTTAGACCAAGCGTGCTTAAAGCCTCATCATAGATCATTACAAATTCCGCTTCGTTCAGTAATGAATCGGAACCTACAACATCAGCATCACATTGATAAAACTCACGGTAACGCCCTTTTTGCGGCCTGTCGGCACGCCAAACCGGCTGTACCTGGAAACGTTTGAATGGGAAAGCAATCTCATTCTGGTGCATCACAACGTAACGGGCAAAGGGAACGGTGAGGTCGTAACGCAAGGCTTTTTCAGAAATAATGGGCGTAAGCGTTTTTGAATTGTATTCAAAGCTTTCCGTTTTCTGCTTTCTGCTTTCAGCTTCATTCCAAAAATCCCCGCTATTCAAAATTTTAAAAATCAGCTTGTCCCCTTCATCCCCATACTTACCTGTTAAGGTTGAAAGGTTTTCCATTGAAGGCGTTTCTATCTGCTGGTAGCCATATTTGCGGAAAACGCTTTTAATGGTATCGAAAATAAAATTACGCTTCACCATTTCTGTTGGTGAAAAATCGCGGGTGCCCTTTGGTACGGACGGTTTGATGGATGCCATATAGCGGGCAAAGATAACACGATTTAAGGATTTTATGGATGAGCAGGATTAATGAGAAGAAAAATCAATCAGATAAATCCTGGTTCAGACAAAATAGCCAATAACACGATTTAAGGATTTTACGGATTACAGACATAACAACAATCCTGCAATCTTCAAATCCTATAAATCTTAGTTAGATTTGGCTTATGAACATTATCGTACAAACGCCCCGGCTCATCGTCCGTGAATTTCTTCCGAAAGAAGAACAGTTATTGGTTGATTTATATAAAGATGAGCGGGTTACGCGATATGTTAATAAACGCACCGAACAAGATACAAGAAAACAATTTGCAGAAGCCTTAAAGCTATATAAAGACGGCTCGGGTCTGGGGCGCTGGGGGATATTTAACCCGGGTGATAATGATTTTATTGGCGTTTGCATCCTCAAACCGGCTGATTCCGACCCTACGCGTATTGAACTGGGTTATGTGCTTAACCACAAATACTGGGGCCTTGGCCTTGCAACCGAGCTTGCACGGTCCCTGGTATTTTATGGATTTGCGGACAAGGCATTAACAGAAATATGCGCCTGTAAAGACGCCGAAAATAGTGCTTCGCAAAATGTACTGTTAAAGGCAGGTTTTTTACGGGATGGCAATGTTTTTTGGCATGGGCATGATTTGCCGTTTTTTAGAATAGAAAAGAAAATCAGTTAATAAAGTCCTAGAGTTTACTATCGCCCACATCCTTTTTTTTCTTATACATCACCCAAACATAAAACGGCAACCCCGCCATCAGCAGCATAAAACCCCAGTAAACGCTGCTTTGTCCGGATCCGGCTATGGCCCATAATGAATAGGCAAACGCACACGCGCCAACAAGGATAGTTGATAGCCATCCCCCGGTATGCAGGTGCGCTTTTTCGAACCTGATGATTACATAAGCCGCCGCGCAAAACAAATACGGAACAAGCGTAGTCAAAACCGACAGCAACAATAAAAATTTAAATTGATCAACCAGCCCCTTGGTGTAGTTCATCATCATCAGTAACGACACAAAAGTGCTGCTGATGATGATACCTACATAAGGCGTACCTTTTTTGTTCTGCCAGCTAAAAGCCGCAGGAAATAGCCTGTCTTTCGCCATTGCGAAAGGAAACTGGCCCTGTATCAGCGTCCATCCGTTTAATCCGCCAAAAGCAGCAATGGCAGCACCGGCGCTAGCCCAGTAGCGGGCTTTGCTCCCATATATTATCGCCGCTGCATCTGCATACGGGGTAGCCGAATTCTGGAGCACACCGGCCGGAATAATGCCCATTATACTAACACTGCCTAATAAATAAACCACGGTAGTAATCACAAGGCCGATCATCGTTGCGCGCGGAACGGTTTTCCCTGGATTTTCTACACTTCCCGAAGGTATAGTGGCGCACTCAATCCCAACAAACGAAAACATTGTGATCGCAGCCGCATGAGTGATAGCCTCAAAAACAGACGTGTGGGTGTTGTTAAAAGGATGAAAGTTTTCGGCACGGATAAAGAAAAGGCCGCCAATGGCTATTGCAACTACCGGCAGCAGTTTTAAGATAGTTGTCACCAATTGTACCTCGCCGGATGTTCTTAGGCCCATGGTATTTATCCAGGCCAACAGCCAAATAACAATTAACCCAACTGAAACCCCGGCTATGGGATTACTGCCAAGCACCGGAAAAAACGTGCTTAGCGCGCTGACGAAGGAAACGGCTATTGCCGAGTTTGCACAAATAATAGAAATATAGTATCCCCAGCCTACCAAAAATCCGGCGAAATCTCCAAAGCCTTCACGGGTATAGGCATAAGGCCCCCCGGTGCCTAATGGCAGCATCTTACTTAACCCGCTGAAAACCCTTGCCAGGAAAAAAGTGCCTATAGCGGCAAATACCCAACCAAATAAACTTATGCTGCCAAAGGGCGCCATAGCAGCAGGCACTAAAAAGACGCCGGCGCCTATCATATTACCCACTACAAGCGAGGTGCTGGTCCATAGCCCCAGCTTGTTTTTTGAAATTGCCATTTGGTTTAACCGTTAATCAGGTGATAAGATATTTAAATTGAAACATGAAAAGAATAAGGTTTGAATTTATTTTTTTCATTGGGGAATGTCGTTATATTTATGCAGAAAACAATTTTTTTATAGCGGATAGTGATTTGATAAAGCTGTAATCTTAGACTAATATTCGATTTTCGGAAATAAGCGGGTTTCATATTTAACTCAATATTAGTACTTTCGCATTTTAATTAATTTAAACACCAGGAAAGGTACATGAGATCAGTACTCCTACTAATTTTAATGACAATAAGTTTTTCCGTGTCGGCGCAATGGTACCGTATTGACCTTAAACTTAAAAAAAAGCTGGGTATTTCTCAATCCACTGTCATTGAACAGCAGCCGGACCATTCAATCGAAAGGATCGCTCAGGCAAAAATAATTCATTCACAAATTCGCCCGGTAAGGTTCGGCCGCAGCGATTACAGCTACGAAGCTTCAGAAGTAGTTGTGATGAAAGAAGCACAACACAATATGCGTTTTAGGGTTTATAATGATGCAAGCTATAATTTTAGTGAGCTTGCCCGTTTATACATTCAGCAAAACAGGGTTTCTGAAGCAAAATGGTACTTGTTACAAAGCAACCGGATCTCGAGGGAGCAAAATGACAATAAGCACACTGTAGCCAATTTGATTGACCTGGCAACTATAAAGATGAACATTGGCCAATATGAGCTGGCACAAGCCGATCTGGCGGAGGCACATGATATAGCAAACTCCGCCGGGCTTACAGATGACATGGTGGATATTGAAAACATGATCCAGTATATAAAACAAAGAAAGACCACAGCCTCCAAGCCCCAACTTGGCTATGCGGAAACGCCCAAAAATAACAGCAAAGCTGATTGAGTTGAATAACAAATAACCGTTCTTGTTAAACCGAGGTTGTCTGTTTAAGTCGGAAAAGGCTATTTATCTAACTACTAATTAAACACGAAACATTTTATTGTAACATTCTCGTAAAATGCATGATGTTTTTATAAAACAAATGAAACATTATTGTAATATTGTTATTCATTAAAAAAGAGACAGTGTTAGGCTGTCTCTTTTTATTTATTAATTACATTAGCAGAAATTAATAGGCACAAATATTGATGTTTTATATAAACCCAGAGTTAAAGACCGTAAAAGATATGTTTAAAAAATTGTATTTAGTGCTGGTGCTCGGCGCAGCGCTTGCCTGTCATGCTACAGCCTCAAAACCAAAGCCAATCAAAGTTGATGGCTCAAATGATATACAACCAGATGAAAAGCAAAGCCTGGTTTGCCAAAAAGTGGCTGAACTTATTTCAAATTATAATTATAAAAAAGTCCCTCTCAATGATTCAATATCGGGCGTAATTTATAACCGTTATATTAAGTTGCTTGACGAGAACCATAATTATTTGCTGGCCTCAGACGTTGCCGACTTCGACAAATACAAAACTGTATTGGATGATGATGTAAAAAGCGGCAACCTGAACGATGTGTTTTATATATTTAATGTTTATCAAAAAAGGTACATCGAACATATAAATTACTCCATTGCACAGCTTGACAAGGATTTTGATTTCAGTAAGAACGAAACTTTCACTTACGACCGCGACAAACAGCCATGGGTGGCATCTCAAGCCGAAATGGATAACTTATGGTCGTCCCGCGTAAAATACGACCTTCTTAATTTAAAATTGGCGAACCCTGACCTGGCCAAAGACAAAGAGACATTAAAAAAACGCTACCAAAACTTATTATCGCAGGCCAATAAGCTGAATAACCAGGACGTTTTCCAGGTATTTATGGATGCCTTTACCGAAGCTATTGATCCACATACCAATTATTTTAACCCGGCAAACGCAGCTAATTTTAACATTGATATGTCGCGCCAGCTCGAAGGCATTGGCGCTTCCCTGCTTACAGAAAATGAGTACATCACCATCAAGGCTATTATTGCCGGAGGGCCCGCCGATAAAAGCCACCAGATTGGTGTCGACGACCGGATTGTTGGTGTTGCCCAGGGTAAAGACGGCGAGTTTCAAAACGTTGTTGGATGGCGCATTGAAAATGCAATAGCATTAATCCGCGGCACCAAAGGGACTACTGTAAAATTAGAGATATTGCCAAAAGGCTCAAGCGCCGCAAGCAAACCAAAAGTAGTTGAGATGGTGCGCGAAAAGATCATTTTAAAAGATGAATCGGCCAAAAAAGAGATCCGCACTTATAATTACAATGGTAAAGCGGTTAAAATAGGCGTTATCTCTGTACCTGCGTTTTATATTGATTTTAACGATTACAAATCAGGTAACCCTAATTACAAGAGTACCACACACGATGTGAAGCTATTATTAGACTCGTTAAAACGCGAGAATGTAGATGGTATAATGATGGACCTTCGCCAAAACGGCGGCGGTTCACTGATGGAGGCGATTGAGCTTACCGGGTTGTTTATTAAAACAGGCCCAGTGGTGCAGGTAAGAAACCCCGATAACCAGGTGGAGGTTGACAAAGATGAAGATCCTTCGGTAACTTATTCAGGTCCTCTGGCTGTATTGGTCGATCGCTTTAGCGCTTCGGCAACTGAAATATTTTCAGGCGCTATACAGGATTACGGACGCGGGCTGATCATAGGTACACAGACTTATGGAAAAGGTTCGGTACAAAACGCTATCGACCTTGATAAAGTGATCCCTAGTTCTATTCGTGACCGCATCGCTTCATTAACCGGCAAAACCAAGCCTGTGTCAACCGGCAGCCAAAGTGTTTTTGGGCAATTGAATTTAACCATTGCCAAGTTTTACCGTGTTACAGGTAATTCAACCCAACATAAAGGTGTTATGCCGGATATTCTGTTCCCTTCGGTAATCCCTATGGATAAATATGGCGAAGATACCGAACCATCGGCTATGCCTTTTGACGTCATTGCAAAAAGTGAATATACTAAGGTTGGTGATTTTACAACCGTTATACCACAGCTAAAAAAACTGCATGACCAACGTATGGAAAGCAGTGCGAGCTACAAATACCTGATGGAAGATATCAGTGAGTATAAAAAGCACGAAGCTGAAAAAAGCATCTCTTTAAACGAACAGCAATTAAAAAAACAACGCGATGCTGACGAAAAGAAATCATTTGATGATGACAACTTACGCAGGGTAGCCCTGGGCTTGCAGCCACTTAAAAAAGGACAATCAAAACCAAGAAATGAAGACCTGGACTTTTTGAAGAGGGAAGCCGGACAGATCCTGACAGATTATATCAGTTTGGATAACAAATTTACCAGCGTTACGCCAAAGTAAAACACACTTACAATAAACAACAAATCCCGGCCCGACCGGGATTTGTTGTTTAAAACCAATTGGTAAAAAACGGGTTAATGATGTATGGCCAAAAAACCATTGCTTGAAGTCACCGACAGGGGCATTTATTGCGCCATGGGCGATTTTTATGTCGACCCCTGGAAACCAGTTGATAACGCTGTAATAACCCATGCGCATGCAGACCATGCCTACTTTGGAAATAAGCACTACCTGGCCCATCACTTTTCAAAAGAAGTTTTGCTTTACCGTTTGGGCGAGATCCAATTGCAAACCGTAGCCTACGGCGAAACGGTGATGAAAAATGGCGTACAAATATCGTTGCACCCGGCCGGCCATGTAATAGGATCTGCACAAATAAGGGTGGAATACCAGGGAGAGGTTTGGGTGGTTTCGGGTGATTATAAAGTGGAGGATGACGGCGTGTCTACCCCATTTGAACCTGTGCGCTGCAATCATTTTATATCCGAATGTACTTTCGGGATGCCTGTGTACCAATGGAAACCGCAAGTTGAGATCTTTAATGATATAAACAGCTGGTGGCACAGTAATCTTGAACATGGCATTTCAACCGTACTGGTTGGCTATTCTTTGGGTAAGGCGCAGCGCATTTTGCAGAACCTGGATATTTACAATGGCAAAGTTTATACGCATGGGGTCATTGAAAACACCAACGAGGCATTACGCCGCAATGGGATAATTTTAAACCCAACCGAACGGATCACACCGGAAACATCAAAAGATGAAGTACGTAAAGGGATTATCCTCGCGCCGCCCTCGTCTGTTGGTACGCCATGGATGCGCAGGTTCCAGCCGTACAGCTTCGGCTATTGTTCGGGATGGATGGCAATACGGGGCGCCAAGCGCCGCCGCGCTGCCGACAGAGGTTTTGTACTTTCAGACCATGCGGATTGGGATGGGTTAATCAGCGCCATTGATGCTACCGGGTGCGAAAGCGTTTATTTGACGCATGGTTATACAGCAACGTTTTCGCGGTATTTGAATGAGATTGGTTTCGATGCACATGAGGTGCATACTTTGTATGGGGACGATGAAGGTTTGGTATCAGAAACTGCCACATCAGAAGATACAAGTCAGGAGTTAAGTGAAAAGGGAGGGACTTCGCAATGAGAGCCTTCGCACAACTCTTCCTGTCATTAGATGAAACCAACAAGACCAATGAAAAAGTCAAGGTATTAAAAGATTATTTTAATAGTGTTCCTGATACTGATAAAATGCACATGCTGGCATTATTTGCAGGGCGTAAACCTAAAAGGCAGATCAACGCCACACTGGTACGAAACTGGGCTATAGAAGCCTCCAATATTCCTGCCTGGCTTTTTGAGGAAAGCTACCATGTTGTTGGCGACCTTGCTGAAACCATGGCGCTGCTTATGCCCAAACACCAGGGCAGCAGTAACAAAACACTAACCGAGTGGATAGCCGAAATAAACGCATTGGGCGATAAAACCGAGGCGGAAAAAAAGTTATGGCTGATGGGATCATGGGCCATGCTGGATACCAGCGAGCGTTTTGTGTTCAACAAGCTGCTTACCGGCAGCTTCAGGGTGGGCGTATCACAAAACTTGGTGATAAAGGCTCTTTCCGAAATTTCGGGCATAGATGCGCCGACGTTAACGCATCGCATTATGGGAAGCTGGATGCCGGAAACTTATAATTACGCCCAGCTGATGCAGGAACAAGGTGCAGCTGATGATATCTCGCGCCCTTACCCCTTTTTCCTTGCCTATCCTATACAGGAAACCTCTGAAAAACAAAAATCAGCAGATGAATTAAACATTGCACTGGGCGATGAGCACGAATGGCAGGCTGAATGGAAATGGGACGGCATCAGGGCGCAGATGATAAAACGCGGCGGCAAGATCTTTATCTGGAGCCGGGGCGAAGACCTTGCTACTGAGAAATTTCCCGAGCTGCACCCTTTTTTAAACGCCCTTCCAGATGGTACTGTGATCGATGGCGAGCTGTTAAGCTTTCAAAATGGACAACCTCTGCCGTTCAATGTTCTGCAAACCCGCATAGGCCGCAAAAACCTCAGCAAAAAAATACTGGAGGAAAGTCCTGTTGCTGTAATTGCCTATGATTGCCTTGAGTTTAACGGCGAGGATATTCGTTATAAAACACAGGCAGAACGCAGGGTTATTTTAGAAGGGCTGCAGGCCGCAACACCATTCCCGGAATTATTCCGCATATCAGCGCTTATCCCTTTCAAAAGCTGGCACGAACTTGGTGTGATCCGTGAGCAATCAAGGGCGATGATTGCCGAGGGCATTATGCTGAAGCGAAAAAACGCCGCCTATCAGGTTGGCCGCCGGCGCGGCGATTGGTGGAAATGGAAAATCGACCCATTATCGGTAGATGCGGTGATGATCTACGCCCAAAAAGGACACGGTCGCCGGGCAGACCTATATACGGATTATACTTTCGCGGTTTGGGATGGCGACAAGCTGGTTCCTTTCGCCAAAGCCTACTCCGGGCTTACTGACCAGGAAATAAACAAGGTTGACAATTTTATCAAGCGCAATACGCTTGAAAAATTTGGCCCGGTGCGTACGGTGAAGCCGGAGCTTGTTTTCGAGATAGGTTTCGAAGGGATCAATAGGTCAACCCGGCATAAATCGGGCATTGCATTGCGGTTTCCCCGGATATTGAGATGGCGCCATGACAAGCCGAAGGAGGAAGCAGATACATTGGAGAGTTTGAGGGCTTTATTGGGAGAATAATTGGGAACTTCAAAAAAAAGCCCTTTCGTTTCTTATATCATTGGGATCCTTCGAGGGACGGAACGAGTGAAATAAGCACGCGACGGCTTAACTTAATAACAGCTATAAAGTTACCATAAGTGTTATCCCCTTTGCCCCTAAAACTATAGCTTTGTATATCTGCATCTTCTTTAATTTCGACAAGATGAACATCCTCCACATACTTAACGGCGATGCTACCCTCAACGGCTTTGAACAAACCGGCCTGGAAGGTGACACCCTTATTTGGCGCGAAGTTTTATCGGAAGGGCCGCTTGAAGAAAATATTTCTTCCGCTTCATTCTGGAAGGCCCGCCAGGAATGGGTGTGTAAAACGTTTAACGAAACGCCCGGCGGCTACCAGGGAAAAATGCTCGATGAACTATCAAAGCTAAGCGGGCCTTATGATGAGATCAATCTTTGGTTCGAGTTCGATTTGCATTGCCAGGCAAATTTGCTTGGGGCAATGGCTTACATTGAACAACAGACCGATCTTTCGGTACCAGCCATCTACCTTATTTGTCCCGCTGATTTTCCGGGCAAGACTAACTTTAGGGGCATGGGAGAATTAAGCGGAGAAGAATTAGAATATCTCTATGATAATATCCGGATACAATTGAGCGGGATTGATTTTATTCTGGCTGCCGAAGCCTGGCAGGTTTACGTAAGCCGTGACGCCGAAAACTTAAAGGCCTATTTAGCTGAAACCAATTTTTGGGGCAGCCTTCATTTATTAAAACCAGCTTTGCAGGCACAGCTTAAACGTTTGCAGGTAAATGCAAACGGCTTAAATTATGTTGAACAAAAGTTGCTGGACATTTATAACTATGGGATCAAAACAAAACATGAGATATATTTAAGGTTTTGGGAGACCGAAAAAATGTATGGTATGGGCGATATGGAGATCGACACCTATCTTAACAAACTACAGGATAAAGGGTTGATCAGTTTATCTTGATGGCCTGATTATTATACCGGTTAACGCTGGCATTTTAATTGATACCATTATTAGATATTTATCATTGATCATGAAGTTTATACCGTTGTTTTTGCTGTGTTTTCTGGTAAAATGCCTGCCCGTATATTCCCAGTCACAGGATACTATCCGGTTATTTTACGACATCAACCAACAAAACCTTACATCCTACAATGAGTTTAAATTAGACTCTATTAACGATCTCCTGATCGATACTTCGAAAGTATATATTTTTGGATTTGCAGACTATTTGGGAAAAAGAAGCCCCAATTATTTATTGTCTAAACAACGTGCGGAAACCGTCAAAGAATATTTATTATATCTCCATGGCAAAAATATATTTATAGCTGATGGAAAAGGACAGGTAAATTATGCGCCAAAAAATCCTTCGCCACTGGGAGAACCGGTAAACCGCCGGGTTGATATCATTGTAACACCTTCCCTCAAAAAAAACAAACCTATAAACAGGCATTTGGCCAGCTATCCGCCTTTAAAGAAAACGGATAGTGTTTATAAACGGATAGACAAACTGGCTAAGTTAGATGTTGGTGGAAGCCTGAGCTTTAAAGAGATGACCTTTTTACCGGGCCGGCATTTTTTAAACCCGGAAGCCGTACCCATCCTTGAGGCTTTGACTTCCTATTTATTAGAACATAAAACCCTTAAAATAGAGATTCAGGGACATATTTGCTGTGAATATGCCCACCAGGATGCTTTTGATATAGATGTGGGGCAAAATAAACTGTCAGTAAACCGGGCAAAATACATTTATGCTTACCTTGTTAGCAAAGGTGTACGGCCCGAAAGAATGTTGTATAGAGGATTAGGAAGCGACGACCCCAAGATTTTCCCTGAAAAAACAATTGACGACCAAAACCAAAACCGACGGGTTGTAATTGTTCTGCTGGGTAAATAGCTGACTTTTATAAAACATTTCCCGGAGCTGTTGCCCAGCCCATCCGTCTTTTCCCAACGCCTTCTATGCCGGATAATAAATGCCTGATACCCCAACATAAATTTTCGAAATTCACGGTTTAACCCTCTGCAAATTATTTGCAGTAAAGTATTGATGGTTTTCCGTTCGCATTTATCTGATTAACCGTCTATTTACTACCCAAGTTTAGCGTTTAAAGTACATAGCAGCCCTGTTTATTTACTTTAGTACTTGGTCGCCACAAACTTATAATCAACCCCGACTGAATAATTGAAAACAATATACTCAAACCTTGCTGCGGTCAGTTCCACAATTGAGAGGGTTTTGACTGCGGCATCAGTGGTTATGGTTATTGTTTTGCCGTTTGCGGATATTAAAAATGTACCACTTGCATTTACTGCATTGTTGGAATTTGTAATTTGCTGGTAGTTGCCACTGATGATGTTATTGTCAGTTGATGTAACAGTATACCTGAAATGTATAGACTGCGGAAAGCTGCCTAGTGTTGTCGCTGTCCACGCGGTGTCTTTTCCGTTGGCCCTGGTTGAGTCAGCAACGTCGTGGAAATCATATTGGGTGAGTCTTTTTGCCAGAGTATCAACTTGTGCCTTTGTTAGCGCATCTGTGGTTGCAGGTGGGGGTGGAGTGGTTGTCTGTGTGGATCCTGGGTCCGGAGTTGGCTCCGGGGTCGGGGTTACATTTTTTTTGCAGCTTAGAAGTGCAGCACTCACAAAAATTGCCAGTATGAATTTTTTCATTGCTCATTAATTTTAATTTGTAAAACGAAGGTTACCCTAAGAAGGTTACTAAAAACTCAGTAAAAATACAGAATTTCTCCAATATTTTTAATTTGCTTAGCTGTTTGCTTAACTCTAGAGCAACAAATAACCCGGAATATTGTTTTACAGTTCTAATAATCAATATTATAGTGGAAATCAGGTGGCGGGAAAAAAGCTGAAAAAACGGGAGAAAATTCTATTTTCAGCTTATGAAAAAGGCTTGGGTTGCCTTCAGTTCTCCTTGTTTAGGGGTGTTTTAGAACACGCTTTCGTAACCGGTAAGGAAATTATTTTAATCATACCCCATTCGTTTGAGCGTTTCGTTTGGATGTTAATAATTTAGGCGTCTTGCTTGTTATGAGTCCGGGTTATAGACAGGAGGGTACACAAAAATAAAACGCAAGTCATCGGTATTTTCAAACAACATATTATTAAACCGGGAGATTGCACCTTCACTAACCCGCCCATCCTCCACTACCAACACTCCTGAAATGTATTGCCTCCGCCTTTAGGGCGAGTATGCAGCATAAGCCCAAACGGGGAGTACTCGTGCTCCGCTAACATGCTGGTCTTGAGAATAGCTTGGCACTTTTTTCGGCACAGATAGTCGCGTCAAGGAATCGGCATTATTAAATAATACCTTTATTTTAGAAGTTATTTCTTTAAATTTATAGACGTTAATGACATGTTAATCCTATAATAGCGCAATAATGTCAATCAATGAAAATTAAACTATGTTTAATCTTTTGCGTGATATTTAACTCTTTTTTTAGCGATTCTTTATTGGCTCAATTGTTAAAAAATAAGCTTAAAAAAAGCACACTAAATTTTAATAAGGTTAATGTATATCATACGCTCATTAATTGTGCTCATGATACAATTTTTTTTATTAGGGACAACCATGCTTTAATAAATCCGAATTTCCAAAATGAAGTCAATTTTTCTGCATCGAAATTTCAAAATACATCCAATTTTTCAAGATCACAATTTCAAGACAAAACGGATTTTTCAGATTCACAATTTCAAGATACAGCAAGTTTTTCAGATTCACAATTTAAACGGATAGTGGATTTTTCAGGCTCACGGTTTAAAAGCATAGCAGATTTTTCAAATGCGAAATTTCAAAATACAGCGAGTTTTATAAGATCCCGGTTTTATAAAGAAGAAAGTTTTATAAAATCTCAGTTTAAAAAGGAAGTAGACTTTTCTCATTCAAAATTTTTAAATGACGCCAATTTTTCAAGTTCACAATTTCAAAACTTTACCGATTTTTCATATGTCTCATTTCAAGAAAAAGTAAATTTCGATAGCACTTCATTTCGAAAAGAAGTTAACTTTTCCGATTTATTTATTTCTGATTCTACTTTTTTTGATTTTTCTTCTTCAAAATTACCTGACCTAATAAATTTCTCAAATAATAGAATAATTCACAATGATATAGATTTCACAACGGCTAATTTTGGGCAATCAAAACTGTATACAATTTCAGGGCGCAAATGGCATTATATTAATTTATACAATTCAGACATCGCCAAAATAAAAATTGATTATCAGCATTTCAGGTTATGTTTCTATTCTCTAAACGGAATTCAAGAAGATGATAATTCGAATTTAGCGATAGAGGTTTCTCCGTTTCAAGATTTTTTTGTGTATGATAAAAAAAGATATTCATTTACGGATACATCATTGGTTCAGCAACTATTAGAAATAAGAAATTTCCAGGATTACCTGAAACAGATTTTCCCATCAGGTAAAATGACTGATACAGTTGTACGTAGTTTTCTTCTTTTTTGCATAGAAAATAGAAAATTTCCAAATGCCCTATCTAACGATGAGATCATATCTACCTACGAAAGAGTGTTAAAGAGGTTTGATGCTAATGGCCAAAAGTTAAGTTATGAAGCCCTTGATGTAGAATACAAGGATTTTAAAAATGGCCGGTTTATTTTTCCACACATATGGTATTGTTACGGCTATCACAAAGAATGGATATTTGAATGGACGGTAGGGTTTCTATTATTTTTTACTATAATCACCTATTTTTTTATTGATAGGTTAAATGGAACAAGGAATCAAAACGGGGTGTATTTCATAGTTAAAAGCCCCCCCGCTATTCAATCAAAAATATTTAGTTCCAAGTTATCAAGGCTATGGTACTCATTTATATACACTTCAACTATTTTCTTTTTATTTAGTTTGAAAATAGAAAATATTAATTTTAAAAAGACTGGAGTACTTTATGTCATGCTTGTTTACTTTGTAGGGTTAATATGCCTTGGTTATATCGCTAACTTTGTTCTACAAAAGTAATTTTGGTGACATCTGCTCATAATTAAACAGGATGATTTTCCGTATGATTTAATAATCTTGAACCAGCGAGGCGAAAGCTAAACAGTTTTTTATCTTGAGGAATAATAATCAAGGTTTATTGCGAATAACGCCCATGTTTTTCCATCCCAATGTTCAGGATCAGTATTGGATACTGTTTTCATATGCTTTAGTGTCTTTTGAATATCTCCCTGATTATCTTTTTTTGATTCTTTAATCACAATATTCATTATAGCCGCGGCGGCGAAAAATGGCGGCACAATATCGGAGTCATTAATTACATCAATTTTTGAAAAAAAAATACCGGAACGATAAACTCTTAAAAGTGTTTCGTTTCCATCCTGATATTTGATATCAACATCAACAAAGTTCATACTATCACGTGCATTATACGAACCGCTCTTATATTCACTGGATGGGTGTGAATAGTTAGCCAGTAATAAAATACCTTTATTACGGAAATAATCATTAATACTTTGTCCTTTAACAAATGAGCAAATGAATGATGCAACTACTATGAAAAAATATTTTTTCATGAAATGGGAAATCACTATTTATCAAATAATGGTATGTTCCTATGCTTCTATTTATCAATATTTAATATAAAGCTACCTATAACAAATATATTTTCCAACAATGAAAACACGATTATCTACAGGTATTTTTGCCTTCTTCCAACGCACCTTACCCCGCCCACCCCTCTCTATCCAAACTTCTGAAATGTATAGCCTCTGCCAAATGCTCTAACTGTATTTCTTCACTTCCGGCGAGGTCGGCGATAGTGCGGGATACTTTTAGGATCCTGTCATAAGCACGGGCGGACAACCCCAGTTTTTCCATCGCTTTTTTGAGCAGGTTTTGGCCGGCTTCACTTATTTTGCAGATATCGCGCACCATTTGGGGGCTCATTTGGGCATTGGCATGCAGTTCGGGTTTGTTGCCGAAGCGTTCAGCCTGTACTTCCCGGGCTTTGATCACCCGCTCGCGGATAAATTCGCTTTTTTCGGCAAGGCGATCGCTGGCCAGTTCGGTAAAGTTAACGGGGGTTACTTCCACGTGCAGGTCGATACGGTCGAGCAGCGGGCCGGAGATCTTGCTCAGATATTTTTGCACGGTACCCGGCGGACAAATGCATTCTTTCTCGGGGTGGTTAAAATAGCCGCAGGGACATGGTGGTGAGAACATTTCTTCCGTACACCAAAGTGGTGCGAAAACCGCAAAAGCAGGAATATTCATTATTTCCGGAAACGTTAGGAGAACATATTCGCAAAGTACGCATTCAGCGGAACCTTTCACAGCAAGACGTCAGCAGGATTTTAGGTGTGTCAAAGGACTGTGTGACGCTATGGGAAAATGGACGGTTCAAACCAATGGTGCATCTTTATCCTGCAATATTTACCTTCTTAGGATACTATCCTTTCACCCATGAGGTACAGTCTATTGCCGGAAAATTACAACAGCTTCTCAACTGCAAAGGCTGGAATCATAAGAAAGGCGCAGAAGCATTGGGTATTGATAGTGGAACGCTGAAGCGAATTTTGAACAAAAAAAGAACGTTTACGTCGAAGCTTGATGCAATCCTTGACCTATGGTTACAGTTACCGGACTATCTTAAACAACAATACCGTTTTTTATAAGCGGTATTTTATTTTGCTAAGATTTTGGACATAGATTATTTTGTAGCACTGCGGTTTTAAGCAGTTTCGCTCACTGGGCTTTGTAACTTATTCTTTCCACACCAACGTATGCAGCAGCGGAGCCATTGGGGGGATGATAATAAAAGCTTCCGGTGAACTGTAAAACGAGGACGGTGTTCGAAAGGCTTCGAACCGTGGCAGTGTATGATGCTGGCTCCGAGGTTCCTGAAAAGTTTGAAATAACGAAATTTTGAGGAGTACTGGCGTTGTTAGAAGTAAATGCCAAGGATGTTTTATCAGGACTCAACGTCCATGTGCCGCTAACGCTGCCCCAGGTATAATTATTCGCGGTGGAAGTCGACGTAAAGGTGAGATTGCTGGCTGGCATTGAACCGCCAAACTGCCACTGGGTTATTATGGTATCGGTGCCTGTTACTTTACCAAATTCCAAATTATTGGGTATCCATGTATTAACTAGAGGATTATTTGAGGGTTGACTAGAGTTGGTTGATGTAACATCATAATGCTTACTGCATCCTATAACAACAACGCAGGCCAACAATATTATTAATACTAGTGTCGGGGCGGATACTATTTTTTCCATATTGTATTTATTGTTTGGTAAGGGTCAGCAAAATGCCTTCAGTATAATAGCTGCATACCGTATTGGAGCTGTTGGTGAAGACCCATGGCCCAGCGGAGAAAAACTCTGCGCCAGACCCGTCGTTAGCTTTCACGACTTGCTTTGAACTGAGGATAACATTTCCTTGATCGTCCTTAGCCGATAATGGGTCAGCGTTTAACACGTTTGCATAGCTTCCCCCAGTAATGGGGTGAACCGCAAGAACACAACCCGTGTTTGTAGGGAGTGTTATATTAAAAGCCCCATTAGCACTAAATATATAATTAGCAGTTGAATCGCACTTTGAGAGTGTCATTGTATAGGGAAGATTGCCGCCATAGTCAATGGCTGTTTTAATGTGCCAGGTTCCCACTATAGGGGTTACGGTTGCAGTCGAGGTGGGCGTTGGATCGTTTTTCTTGCCTCCGCAAGCGAAAAAGCCACTTATGGCAATTAGCATGGCAGCGAATGACAGCGCATGAGTTGAGGTCTTCTTGATAACGTTCATGATAATTATTTTTAGGATTTAATGTGACCAGGTAAAGCGCACTCCCGCATAAGTGGTGATAATGCCGTTTGCGTCCGGCAAAGAATAGGGGCCGTCATATTCTTTCTCTTGAAACAAGGTTGGGGTCAGAGTGCCGATGTCGGTAGTGGTCGGAGAGGTTGCATTTGCATACGTCTCCACAATTGTTGTTTCATTATTAGTGAATTTCCAGGTGCCAGTGCTGGTCGTTGTTCCGCCAAGGTTACTCGCTGCCACTAAAGTCACGGAATAATCGGCTTTATACGTTACCATAATGGACTTTTGATAGGTCGTAAGTGGCAATGACAACCATGTCCCGTCGCTTTGTTTTACTTCCCATTTGCTGCGTATCCACGTGCCGGACGTTAGTGCAACGGTGTTGGCGTCGATAGTAGGAGTTGTTGGGCTTATGGTTGCGCTTTTGCCGCAGGCAACAAGCAATACTGATAGCGCAAGCACAGAAACGAGGTGACAAAAACTTAACCTTCTTGAACTTGTCATTGATTTTAGGATTACGTACCCTCCTAATTTCGTTAAGACTTTTTCAGCATCCTACCTAAAAAGAGGATACTTTATCCAAAATTTAGCTACTTTTAAAAAAACTTTCACTAAGGATGTTCGGAGAAAAAATAAAGCTGATCCGCGAGATGCGCGGCTTTTCCCAAGAAAACGTTGCAACAAAATTAGGCATTGCGCAAAATGCTTATTCAAGAATTGAGACCAATCAAACTAAACTTGAAAGCGGCATGCTAGTGAAGCTTTCAGAAGTATTAGGCGTATCGCCGATGGACATCCTGTCCAGCCAACCCGCGATTGTCAATTTGCAATCTAACAAAGGCACACAGCAATCGTTTGGCTATGTCGAAAATGTGATTTCCGGACAGAAAGAGTTATATGAAAAGATGCTTGAAGGGAAAGATGCGGAAATCAACAGGTTGAATAAAATTATAGAAAAACTGTTATCTAAGCAATAGCACGGTGTTGTAGTTGAACGTCACTAAAGCCCTTAGTATGTAATTAGATAGTTAGCTAATGTTACCTCTGCTCACATCAACAATTACAAAATCCCTTAAGATATCTACAACGACCTAGCTTAATAATAGGTAAACGTCAAAACCTGCGGCGGACTACCTGGTGTCGTTGCCGTTTGCGTAGCAACCCTACCCTGGATATATGTGTAATTGTATGTCGTAATTGTTCCTGTTGGTACTTCAGTTTTTGTCCGCGGCCAGTTTGTAAACTTTTTCCATAAGCCGCTGCCATTTTCATAGGTATGAATATCTTTCCCATAAGTATAACGCCACTCACTAGGATTTGATCCAGTCCGCCACTCACGGTCAAGATTGCCATGTAGGTCGTAATGATGGTGATAGGTGTAGCCGTGCTGCACATACACTATTGAATCTAAGTATCCATCCCTGGTGACATAATAACGATTGTGGTCGTTATCGGTAGCAACGTAGAAGCTGCTATTGAGAATATATCTCCTTCTGGTACTTCCAGTTTGTTCAATTGCTGTCGGCACCGAAGGCAAGCTGGCAAAGATGAAGTGTAACGAATAGTTGTTGGCACTAGAACTCATCGTTGATACTCTTGTTTCGCCATTTATGGTAACGTACGTATAGGTATACGTGGGGCCACCGGGAGACGAAACAGTTTTAACAGGGGGCATGACTGGTGAATGCCATTTCGGAGACCAAGCATCAACAGACAAAAACAAAATCAATATGGCAACAAATACCACATATGACCGAATGTGATAATAATTTTTTTTCATAACGTAAGGTTTAACGGTATAACAATGTGATAGTAACGATTAAAATTTACAAAAAAATTGTTATGCTCCTACAAAATGAGATGCATAGTAAAGACTCCATTCCAATAGTCGAAACCCGAGCAATTAGATACTATGCCATTTATCGTAGTACCACTCCAGTTTCCACAATACACTAAATTAATCGAGGTATCAGGTTCACTATCTATGTTTAATACCTTAAACATCAGCATGCCCGCAATTTGAACCCACCTTCCCGTTATGGGAGTGCCGTCTTCGAGAACTAAAAATGTTCCATCAGGATTGATTGTAATCGTGGCATGATCGTAATTTGGATCATCAACAGTGTCATTGAAAACCGTAGTGATCCTCCAGTTTCCTACAACTGGAAAGGGAATGATTGCCATAAGTGATGCTTTTTTTCGCTTACTCTTTTTTACTCCTTTTCAGCTTGCGGAGTGCCTACTTTTTTTGAGGATTTTCGGCGATTTTCTTATCCCATGTTCTTTTAAACAGTTTAAAATTAGCCAATTGCAATTTTCATGTCAATGGGTGTTTTCACGGTATTTTATTCCGCCTGAGGATTACTTTTAAGAGAAAAATGAATTTTTTAAATTCCTCACACAAAGCGTATGTTGTGTTACTAGTAAATACCGTGAAAACACGGGTTGCAAATCCTAAAAGCAAAGGGTATTTTTATTTCAATTAACTAAAGTTTCACCTAAATTATTATTACCATGTTCAACGCAAATCAATTTGGCGAGATGCTTGCCAACCTCTTTCCTTATTTTTTAGTAGTGTATGCAATCTTTTTTATTAATCTGTACATCTTTCGTTCAATCTTTAATATCCCCACTTTCTTAGAGTATCAGAAAGCCCAAATACGATTGCTTGAAGAAATTTCCAAACGCCAAGCTGTGGTAGACAAACCGGTCGATGGCATTGTTTCTGAAACGCAAGGCTGGACGTTACCAATGTCAGAAACTCAAAGCACAACGGAACAATAGAAGTCATTTACGAGCGGCATTGATAATACTTGTTAATAAATCCTGCTTTGTAGGATTGGATTCATAATTAACTTTCACCCGATACCCCTTAATCACTGTTTCAGAAGGGGTACTTTGCTGCGCTTGCTGAAACATTTGCGGTATGTCATCTCTGTGTATCAATTGTACTCTCGCTTGCTCCTGTTTGCTTAATTGTGCAGTGATCAAAGCCTTGATCGCTTTAAGTTTGCCCTGTTGAGTGGTACAAACCACCACTTGGCTGTATCCGGCAGCTAAGCATTTTTGGATGTTGTGCAATTCCCAATCGGCAGTTGTTGTGACAGAGATTTCAACAGCAATAGTTTGACCCGCTTTCTCCAATAATACATCAACCTGGCCATTGCCATCAGGGGTTGGCACTTCAAGGGTCGCTTTGTACCCCTGTGCTTCTGCCATTGCCTTTACAAACATCTGCAAATAACGATGTTGCCGCACGTCCTCGCTTTTGGCTATAGGTGGTTTCTCTGCGACAGGGGTTTTCCTGGCAGATTTTTTTGGGGGCACCTGTTGCGGTTCCGGAGCTGGTTCAGTCGGCACATCAACAACAGGATTTGTTTGTATCGATACACTGTACTTGTTGCGTGAACTAGTGATGATCTCCGAAGTGTAGTTTTCATCGCTTTCTGCCTTAAAGGCAATGACCGAGAGATTGAAATCGGCATCGGTAGTATTCACCCGTGCTATTGCTTCCCCTGTGGCAAGGTTCTGTAAATCATGTGCAGTGAAAGAACTGAAACCATCCTCTAAACGCTTGGCGTCACTATCGCCTAATCTGAAATAGACGCGGACGCCAGCATTGGCCAACACACTGCTGGCGATTTCGGTATCATACTTAATGACCTGTTGCATATCTTGATGGCTTAAAATTAAGCCTAGAGCGTATTTACGCGCCCCCGATAGGATAGAAGCCATAGAAGGCGTGATGAAGTGCTGAAATTCGTCAATATAGCAGAAAAACGGAATGCGGGCTTTGGCCGTCTGCGCCTGTCGGGACATCGCAGTTTGTTGTAGCTTGGCAACGATAAATGCACCCAACAGATAACTATTTTCCGTGCCTAACAATCCTTGTGACAGCTTCACCAACACAATTTTGTTGCTGTCCATCAGTGCAGCAAAATCGAGTGTTTGATTTTTACACACCATGTTGCGAATCACTTTTGGACGTAAGAATGCATCAAGTCTTGTTAGGATTGAACCGATGGAACTGTTTTTTAATATAGGAAATTCATGTGTCCAATAATAGGTTATGTCTGGGTCGGTTACCGTACGAAGTATTTGAGTCCGGTACGGGTTTTCAATCAGAAACCTGCGCAAGTCACCCAAATGGTATTGCGTTTTGTTATAGACAAACGCCAATATCGCATTGGCAAAGACGCTGTTCATCTGATCTCCCCAGGAGGTGCTGAACTTTCTAAATACCGCAACTAAGTCAGAGGCCAGCAGGTCCTTTTCCACATCAGATTGAGCCAGCAAAATATTGAAACCAATGGGATAAAGACTGTCGCTAGGGTCTATAAGCACCACATCGTCTATTCGGTGCTTTGGAACACTAGCAACAATGCCATCAATCAGATCACCATGCGGGTCTAACACGCATAGGCCGTTACCCTGTTGTATATCTTGCATGATCAGGCTTTGCAAAAGCGTTGATTTGCCAGTGCCGGTTGCTCCCATGATATGGATATGGCGTAACCGCTGTTCCTGGGATAGTGAAACCTCCTGTGTTGCGCCCTGGTGAACATTGAGGCCTAAGCAGTATGGATGGCCGGTGAGGCTCGGTGGTGCTGCTTTGGTCGTGCCATTTGACCCGACGAGTTTCTTCGTCTGAATGGACGCCCCTGGAAAATGCACTAAGGTTGCAAGCTCTGACACATTCAAGAGCATCCCGACCCGATGGGTTTCCCGCATCACAATGTCATATAGTCGGGTATGTACATTATAACTATTGTCTGAAAGCGGCAACAATGAGTTGGTATGTGAGGACGATGCATGTACCAATGCGGTTGCCATGTTCTGCAACAGGACAGCTGAGCGTTCCATAGTATCGCTTATAGTGACCAGCCGTGGGGTCACGGCAAAGAGCGGTGCGGACACCTTTTCCCTTGCCAGTTGCGGCATTTCCGGCGCATCTAAGAAAAAAGATCCTTTTAGATAGTCATCACTGACAGCGGTCACAATACTTTCTGCCCAGGCGTTGTGTACTCCTGAGAACAGCACTTGAATGATTACGGATTCATCATTATCTAACTTGTCCAACATGCCAAAGAGTGCAGTATAGGGATCATTGTCAGATAATCTGGCAGCTATGGGGCGCATGAACTCTTCTGCTAATCCAAAATCAACGGTGTACAGGCAGGGGGCACTTTGTAACAGTTCCAATACTAGGTCATCGTGGGTTTCAATGATTCCACAGTCGGGAAAGAATACTCGTAGCTGACCATAAAAGAACTCTGCATCACTGTCTTGGACTGCATACTGCAATATGATCTGGTCAACGGTTGCGACGATTTCAAAACTTATGGAACTCTTGCGATATGACAGCATGACAAGAAATTCTGTAATGCGTTGTGTATGCTGCTTGAAGTGCTTGGGAAGCGTTATCGTAAAGAGGGTGAATTCGTCTGAGATACCGCTATAGGGGTGGGCTACAGGGTCTTTGTCTTGCGGGACTTTCTTCCCAACAGTTTGAGACTCACCTAAAGAAAACAATACCTCCCAAAATGATTGTCTCTTGCCATCGTCAATGATCTCACCGGTTTCAATATAGTGACCCCAAAACGGCACAAATGGCGGTTCCAAGTCGCAAGGAAAGTCCGCGACAGCCCAACCACGGCCTTTGCATTCCCATTCGTAGAACTGGGCAGTGAGGAGTTGCGACGGAGAAACCATCAGATGGAGGTTACAGGCACATCCTGACGAAATCCTTTATCGAGTTTCACCTTCTCTATGGCTGCTTTGATGATGGAAGTAATGCTAGAGGTGAACATGGCTTCGGAATCGAGCTCATAGAATGTTTTGCTTTCCAAGTGGGATGCAACCGTGCGGCCGAGCCAGCCGAATTTTTGAGCAATATTAGCGGAAGTATTGGCATCTTCTTGCAGCCACCAGCTAATAAAAAAGCTTTTGCCAAAGGGACTCGCACAGACATAGTACGAATAGCGCTGTTTGGAAATGCGCAGGTATTCTCGCTTTGACGAGAATATTCCAGCCTCTTTCAAGGTTACTGCGGTACATGACACATTGGGGTACCGATAGTCAGTGATCATATTTTTCAGCAGCGTATAAAACGCAATAGACGACATCTGCAAATCCTCGAAATGCTGATAGTTGTGTTGGTGAATAGTGGTTTGGCTTGCCATGGTAGTTATGATAACGATTTAGGAATGAGTCGTTTTAAGTAACGGATGGTTAAAAATAAAAAGTGTTATTGAAATTTACAAGTATACTTTCCCTAAAAAAATCGTTGCACACAAATAGCCATTGCAATGCGTAAACAACCGACAGCGGATAGCATCGATACTGTCAAGAGTGGAGTGCCAAAATAATAATTGCTCACTCCATTTACATGCTCTTGACGGTATTGGTGCGACGGTTACTTTGTGGATGCGGTGCAATGCGGATTCATAATGTATTAAAGCCCATGGTGCTTTTTATTGAACTCATTCTTGGGGTAAAGCAATATTTGGGGAGAAACAAGTCAGGTATAATTTGAGAGTTTCCTATTTGACTTGAACATTTATTTTTTCGGAGAATTATTTTTCATAATGCCCTCAAATAAACTCTTTGTGGCAGTGTCTGTAGTCTGGGTTGGCATATCAGATCTTTGTGGCTCGATTGATAGGTTATGTTTGAATAACTCAAAATCCTTTTTTTGTGCGTATTCATATTCGCTTTCCTTGGCATCATAATCACACCGTGCGCTACCTCCATAATCGGAACCTAACATTAGGAAAAAAGAAACAGAAAGTAGAATCAATAAGAGAACGTAGCCATCTTCGATTTTCTTCTTACTTGCAAAAACGAATGCATAAATAATAAAGCCACCAAAAAATGTCAATAATGCGGGTATTATTAGGCCAATGACAGGACTTTCACTCAATCCAATCAATATTCCAATGGTTAAACCTAAAAAGGAAAAAGCAATCGACAGTAGAAGGCAATAACATATTACGATTATTCCAATGTTCTTATTAAATAATCGAAGAATTAAAAAGACAATAGCCCAAAAAACTATTGCCACGCCGTACAGCCAAAGATAGTCGGAAAATGAATATTTAAACATACTGCTATTACTAATTATCACTGGCACTCTTTATGCGTTGTTCGTGTGCTTGATGTATGCCCGTTGGATGCGGTGGCAGGGGCGTTGTTTGTATCACTTGGATGTTATTTGGATTTTGAATTGGAGTATTTAAGGAAATTGTATAATTGGTTAATGTACTGCCGCCTATGTCAACCAATTTGAACTTAACGGAACGTACACCCGAATAGCTACCAAAAGAATTGCCTTTTATTTTGAAGTTCTGATTAGAACAGATGTACAAATCAACGTCACCGCTCCAAACGATGGTACCGTTACCAACAGCATAATAATAGTAGTAGCGATCCAATACAGGTTTACTATTAATCGTTTTTATTTCACCAGGATGAAGTATAAACCAGCCTTCGGAGACTTTGACGCCGTTTTCGACATACCCTATTGCAACTATAACATTATAGGTTGAATTATTGTTGAGTTTAAGATCTGCATGTGACTTCAATGAAGACAGCAAGAATATAGCGGCAAAAGTAAAGCAACGAACACAGTAATTCATAATTAATTTATTTTTATGAATAAAGTTAGAATAAAGAAATAAAAAAAATACCGTTAAAACACGGTATTAAAAAAGGTTTATTCACCTACATTCAGAAACGCTTAGGCAGTACCTTAAATGCTTTGTAAAATAATCCTTTCAAATAAGCCGATAGTGAGCCATCAAAGACACCTCGGAGTAACTTAGTTTTCTGAAGGCTGGGCAAAAGGTCTGCACAGAGAGCACAACAACTGGGCAGAATGTCCGGATACCAATAAAAGGGATATGTTGGAAACAACCAATAAGCGTTTTGTATAGGGAAAATGGCTTAGTACTACGAAGTCGGCTATGAACTAAGAGGGCATAAAGACTTGCCTTATTGATACTGCCGATATAAAAGATGTCGCTTGTTTCGATAGTAAGAGCAATTAGTTAGGCAAGTACTAAATAAAATAATTATTGAAAAAAACTTTCTCCGTAGGAGAATAAATAATAAATCCTTCATAAGCTACGGCATTTTCTGAGTTCTATTATTACTTGGGGAAATTGTTTTTACAGGCAAGAAAAATTGTTAACTGGACGCTTTTATATTGCACCTGGATTATCAACAAAAGTTAATAAAAACAACATATAAATCCTTGATCTTTAATAAAATACCGTGTTTTCACGGTATTTTATTTCAATTATGCCCCCTACTTTTATACTAATTCTCCCCTGTAGTTCTTATACCTACCGTATCAATACCCAAACACCACATTTTCATCCGCCAAGTAATTGCTTAATAGTTATATGCTTCGGACACGGCACGCTAGTTTAGTCAATGACCTCAATCTTATTGTCATGAAAAAAATGTTTGTTACCCTTATTTCAGTTCTTGTATTATGTCAACTTTCCTATGCCCAGTGGTCAACCGGCACTGGCGGCATCTACTACAATTCCGGCACTGTTACTGTTGGGTTGACCGGGCCGACAACCATTTCACCTCCTCCATTCGTGCTGTTTCCGTCAGCAATTCCCAAAATGGAGGTCATGACCGGCTCAGATACCGGCACGTATTCCCAATTGGTTACTATCCGGCACAATTCGGTAAGTCCTTCAGCAGTTTCCAGGCAGTTGGGGCTTATATTAAAGCTCTCTAATGAAGCATCATGGACGGAGTCAAGTAAAATGGGGGGCATGCTGCTTGAGTCTTCTTCGATTTACGCCAATACCCCCTCACTTAGTTTCGTCACCCAAAATTTGAGACGGATGACCATCGACTATCAAGGTGATGTTGGCATAGGGACAACAATCCCAATAGCTGCCTTCCAGGTAGGAAGCGCTATAAATAAAGCAACAATGGGCAGCGCCAGTGGCGCTAATCTAAACTACGGGTCAAGTTATTTAGGCTTCAATGCTGCCAGAGATCCTGCTGGTACTGGTTTTTGGACAATACAGGGGGACGGCTCAAATAATGGCGGAGGGGTTATTTACAGCGGCGTTGGAGGCGATATGTATTTCGCTCCTGTAATTTCGACAGGGGGCGCGACACAAACACTGGCCGATACCGCTATAAAAAACAGGATCGTATTCAGGGTCTCCGGCAACGGCAGGGTGTATGCAAAACAAATTAACGTTCAATTAACCGGGTGGCCGGATTATGTTTTCAAACCATCCTATCATCTTCTTCCGCTCACTGAAGTAAAAACCTATATCGATCAAAACCAACACCTGCCAGATATACCCTCAGAAACGGACATTGCTAAAGACGGACTGAACCTTGGCGAGATGAACAAGCTGCTGGTTAAAAAGGTGGAAGAACTGACGCTATACATAATCGAGCAGGACAAACGAATAGAAAGAGAACAACAAAAGCAGAAGGAATTAGAGCAAAAAGTTAATGCTCAGCAAACCCAAATGGATGCTTTGAATAAAATTTTGCTGAAGTTGAAATAATCTAAAGCGCCAAGTCTTGAACATACTGTATGTTTTATACTAAGCTTATCCTAACCGTGATGAAAATGAATAAAATAGTATTACCTTTTATCGCTGTTTTATTGGCAGTTCAGTTTGCCCATGGACAAAATACCCCCTGGTCAACCACCGGGTCTATTGGAATAGGCACTACCACGCCGACAGCCCCGTTGCAAGTTGCCACATCAGTAAATGCAGTAAGTGGTTTAGCGGTGGGGACGTATCTTACACCTACTCTTAACGCAACTGCTAATAATAACTACCTTATCGGACTCACCGTTGCTCCAACATTTTCGACCGGGTCGTTTACCGGCATAGCGAGCCTAGCCGCACAATTTCAGGCTTCAGTACAAATCGCCGCTGGCAATCTTATTTTGGCTTCCAACAGTAGCATTCAGCAGACGAATGGTTTTGTGTTACAACCATCATCTTCTATACCAATAATAAGACCCTTTAATGCTGTCAATTATTTCTTGGGGCTTAATAATTCAACCCCTGTCCTGGGCATAACGACCACCGGGAATGTTTTAATTGGCCAGACATCGCAGGTAAATTCTGCATACCTATTGGATGTAAATGGCAATGTGAGGTCGAACGCAATTACAGTAAATACCACAGGGGCTGATTTTGTTTTTGAACCGTCATACAAATTATATTCGTTATCGGCACTGGAGCAATATATCAATCAATACCATCATCTTCCCGAAATCCCTTCAGCAAAACAAATGCAAGCCAATGGTCTAAATGTCGGCGAAACCCAGGTGAAGCTGTTGCAGAAAATTGAGGAACTGACGCTTTATATAATCGAAAAGGATAAAGAGATAAAGGAAGATCATGCAAGAATGATTGAGCAGGACAAGCAAATAGAAAGTGAAAAACAAAAAGAGAAAGAATTAGGGCAAAAAGTCAATGACCAGCAGGGCCAATTATTGCAGTTGCAAACCCAAATCGCTGCCATGAACAAACTTTTGCAGAAGTTGAAGTAACCCAAAACAACTAATTACGAACATAATTTGGCTTTAAATTAACCTTACCGTCATGAAAAAAATGTTTGCCACCCTTATTGCTGTACTCGCATTATATCAGTTATCCTACGCCCAGTGGTCAACCGGCACTGGCGGGATCTACTACAACTCCGGAACTGTGGCTGTCGGGCTGACAGCCCCGACGACCATATATTCTTCAGCGTTGTTGTTCCCGTCAGCCATACCCAAAATGGAGATTATGACCGGCACGGATACAGGCGCTTATTCCCAGCTGGTTGTCATCAGGCATAGTTCACTAAGCCCGTCAGCCGTTCCCCGTCAATTAGGGCTTGTATTGAAACTTTCCAATGAAGCATCAGGGGCGGAGACGATGAAAATGGGAGGTATGCTACTAGAGTCTTCTTCAATTTACGCCAATTCTTCATCTCTCAGCCTGGTCACCCAAAATATACGGAGACTTTCTATCGATTATCTGGGCAATATTGGTATCGGAACAACATATACCTATGGATATAATTTTGCTGTAAACGGCACAGCAATCGCCACCTCGATGACTGTTAAGCTTTATGCAAACTGGCCTGATTATGTATTTAAACCCGCCTACGTGCTTCCCAAACTTACTGATATAGGGACGTACATAAATGAACACCATCATTTGCCGGAAATGCCTTCTGCAGAGGATGTCGCCAAAGATGGGCTTAACCTGGGCGAAATGAACAAGCTTTTGGTGAAAAAAGTGGAGGAATTGACCCTTTACCTTATACAGAAGGATGAAACAGAGAAAAGGCAACGCGAGATCAATAAAAAGCAGTCCGAAGAATTAAAATCGCAACAAGATCAAATTGATAAATTAAGAAATCAGTTGGAATCTTTAATTAAAGAAAAGATTAATTAAGCAAAAATTTTCAGCCATGAACCTGAAAGAGTTTACAATAATATTATCCTGTCTGGCTTGCAGCCTGGGTATGCAAGCGCAAACCACCCCACCTGCCTACGTGCCCACTATTACACCGACCGCACCTGACGCAGCGGCATTGATGAAGTTTACTGACGTACAAGTAAGCCCCTACACTGGCACTAGCTCTGTTTCAGTCCCCATATACAATATTAAGGTAAAAGGGATAAACGTCCCTATCAGCGTAGATTACCATACCGGCGGCATCAGGATTGAAGAGGAGGCAAGCTCAACAGGGCTTGGCTGGGCCCTGTCAGCCGGGGGGATGATTACCAGGACGATCAATGACAAAGATGATCTGGGCGGCTTGTATTTCAAGCAGCCGGTGCCGCAAATACAAGGCAACCTGATCGGCTACCAACCCGCTAATGCCCCCTTTACCGATCCTAACATGGATAATTTGGACTCCATCGCAAGCCGAAATTGTCCCACATGCTCGATCTTTTCAAACTGTCCCACCTGCCCCATCAACGGCAACAGGTATATATTTAATTTCAATTGCAGCTACAAAGTGAATTTTACCGGAGGAACCGGTGACTATTTTAACCCGTTTTCTCCTTTAGGCGGCGTACCTTTTGATTTGGAGCCCGATACCTACAGCTTTAATTTTTTGGGTCGAAGCGGGAAATTTATCATTAAGCGGGATGAAAAGACGGTGATAATGGAAAAGCAGGACAATCTTAACATCCAGGTAGTACAGGCAGGGCCGACCCCTGCAAGTATTGTATTTACTATCACTGACGAAAACGGAGATATGTTTTATTTTAAAACCACACAATCCACTACACCGGCCTGGCAACCCGCATCAACACCGACAACATGGTATCTATCGAAAATATTGACCCAGCAAAAAGATTCTATTATTTTTAATTATGGAGGCTCGGGGTATACCCAGGTTGCCTCGGAAAATACTCAATCCTATGTGCTGGTTGGTAACAACGTTGGCTGGCAATATGGATCAAACACAGGTACAAGCTATAACAATGTTGTCCTGCAAAGCATCGATTATCCCGATGGGCAGGTGCAACTTTTTTCAACAACAGGCCGGGCAGACCTGAATGGAGGATATAAATTAGATAGTATCCGTGTTTATTCAAAAACTACGGCCGGGCTGAATTATCTTAAATCAGATAGGTTTTATTACTCTTATTTCAATGCTGGTGGCGGGTATGAGCTGGCGCGGCTGCGTTTGGACAGCGTGAAAGAATTTGCCGGGGGCAGTGCCTTGAAACCCTACTCGTTTATTTATAATGCGGCTCCGAGTGCATACGGTGAAAAACACAAGTTTGCCATAGATCACTGGGGCTATTACAACGGGGCCGGAAATAGTGTGCTGATCCCGACAACTTCTGCTTACTATTCCAATATCTATACGACTGGCCCCGTACAGTACACATTTACAGGGGCGAACAGGGAGCCCGATACCACCGGTAAGATGAAATGTTTTTCGCTGCAACAGATAACTTATCCGACAGGAGGGTACAGTGTATTTAATTATGAGGCCAATACGTACGATTATAACAAGTCGGCATCGATCCAGGCCGAGTATCCGCAGCAAGTACTTGTCGGGGATACTATTACTTTGAATATAAGTGTGTCAAGTTCTGGTTTTTTTGATTTTAGTCAGATTTATCCGGTGATACCGACAAACGTAGCTGGATATAATGCCTCTATAAATATCGCTTTTATTTCCGCACAGTCCGCTTGGGCAGACTCAACCAGAGCAGTCCCTAATAGGTTGTATTTTAATTTCAACGGTAATACCATTGATCTGTCGAGTAACAGTCTTGATTGTTCTACCAATCCGCGGGCCTGCAGCATTTATTACCAGTTCACGGTAAACCCCTCAACTACCGGCAGGCTGCCATGGACTGCACATTGCGGTCTTCCTCCCGGTCTTTTTTCCCTCATCCGGGTACAGGTGTATTTTCAGATATTGAAGACGAACGCCCAGAAGAACCCGACATTAACAGCCGGCGGACTAAGAATAAAATCTATTACCGATTATAGTTCCGCGGGGATAGTGGCGAAGAAAAGAACATGGAATTATCATTACGGATCATCAGGCCAATACAGTAACGGGATATTGATGTCGTTTCCCTCTTATATCCGACAGGAAGAGCAGCCCTATAGCGGGGGGCACCTTCCTGCACTTATTTTATTCAGCAGTAGCGTTACTAATCCCACCAGCGCTATTTCGGGCAATATTGTTGGCTACAGCCATGTGACCGAAACCGAGGTTGATCCTTCAAATAATGACATCGGGAAAACAGTATACAGTTATATTAATGCCCCCGATTCTGTAATTAATTACAACACGCTCCGGATGCCCGGAATTCCCAATATAGGCAGTAACCTAAATGGCTCTGAGCTATCACGCATTGTTTACCGGAACAGCGGAGGCGGCAATTACCGGAAAGTCAGGGAAACAGACAACACCTACCACACCGCAAACGACAGCGTTTTTTACAGCGCAAAATATTTAAGCAGCGTGAATGCTAACCCAGGCGGCGTTTGCAACGGAGTTACTCTTATTCCTAACGCAGGAATCGGTGAATTTTTCCCTTCTATAAAATCGCAGCGAGTTTTACTGGATAATACGACGAACTATGTCTATGATCCTGCCGACACCACCAAATTCCAAAAAACGGTAACCGTTTATTATTACGACAATAAGAAAAATTACCTCGTGACCCGCAGCAAAGTTACTACCAGCAACGGCGACACCCATGTAAGTAAGATAATGTATCCCCAGGATTACATACCCACCGGGTCAACTAAGACAAGCAATGCCATATTAGACAGTTTGATTTTCCATAATATGGTGGCGGAAAACATCGAAAAACGCGATAGCCTCTATCGGAGTGGTTCCTCAACTGGATACGTGATATCGGCGACTGAAAACCGCTATAAGCAATTAATTACCAAAACAATGGTACAGGACAAAGTTTACCGGCTGGATGTGGCCTACCCCGTCACCGATTTTGTACCTATGTCTATAACTGGCAACACCTACAACCAGGACAGCCGCTACCGGCCGGTGATCAGCTTTGACAATTACGACCCTTTAAATAACAGTCTCAACCAGTATTCGCTTTATAACCAACTTCCCGTTTCTATCATCTGGGACTACCGGCACATGTTGCCAATTGCCCAGGTAAAGAACGGGACACAGGCCGACGTTGCTTATACCAGCTTTGAGGCAGATGGCACTGGCAACTGGACAGTCAGTTCTAATTCCAGGGACAGCGTGACAACCGCGCTGACGGGTACAAAATCATATAACGTGGCGCTTGGGATCTCCAAAGGCGGCTTAACTGCGGCCACCACTTACGTGGTATCGTACTGGACAAAAAGTGGCACTGCCTTGAGCATAACGGGCACCATCACTGGCTACCCGATAAAAGGGGCTACTATTAACGGCTGGACATATTACGAGCATAAAGTAACGGGGCAAACGACGATCAGCATAACGGGCAGCGGCAATATTGATGAAGTACGGCTGTACCCGCAAAATGCCCAGATGACCAGCTATACCTATAGGCCGCAGATAGGTGTAAGCAGTGTGAACGATGCCAGGGCGGGGATCAGCTATTACGAATATGATAATTTCCAACGATTGATGAACATCAAAGACCAAAATGGCAACATCACCAAGCATTTCGATTACCATTATGCGGGGATGTAGCTGACGCACGGATTGCGGAAGTACACGTAAGGAATGATTAGCAATGACGAATGATTATTGACAGATGAAAAATAAAAGAAATAAAGGTTTTACCTTTCGCCTCCTGGCTTGCGCCCTTAGCCTTATGCTTGCTTTCGGTGTGAAAGCCCAAACGTATGTGACCTCTCCGATGACGGGGACACCTGCACCGGGCCAATATTATAACGATGTCAGTATATCTGTTATCCCTAACTTTAACTTTACGGCAACTGCCGGGCAAAGCCTGCAGCTATATATTGCCCCTTATTGTATGCCACTGGGTACCGCACCAAGTGCCAGTCAAAATTATGTAATGACCTCAATTCCGCGCCTCGCAGGTTATAACCCTGCCGTGACCAGCCATACCGTCTGCGATGTGATGCAAAGCATTCAGTATATCGATGGCCTTGGACGGCCTTTACAAACCGTGCAGGTAAAAGCTTCCCCGCTTGGCTATGATATGGTGCAACCTTTTGCTTATGACGCCTTCGGCAGACCTGTCACCAAGTACCTCTCCTATACCCCGCAAACCGGCACTGCGGGCAGTTACCGGGCCAATGCCATAAGTACCGATCAAACAGCTTTCTATAATGCGCCACCGAGTAATTCCGGCGTTAGCCCTATTACCAATCCTATCGCCCAAACTGCTTTTGAAGCTTCACCACTGAATCGGCCGGTAGAACAGGGCGCACCTGGTGTGCCTTGGCAATTGGGCAGTCATACCGTGAAAATGGTTTATACCTTAAACAACGATACATTGTTTAGCGCCGACTCCGTAAAGGGCAGAAGGGTATCGCTCTACCGGGCGGCCATTAATGCCGACCAAACCCGCACCATAACAGCAAATGGTTATTATGCGGCTGGTACTTTAACCGTTACCGTTACTAAAGACGAAAACTGGACAAGTGGAAGGGCGGGCACGGTAGAAGAATATAAGGATAACCAGGGGCATGTGGTATTGAAACGGGTATACAACTATGCCGGCGCCGTTCAAATGCTCTCCACCTATTACGTGTATGACGATTTCGGTTTGCTGGCCTTCGTGCTGCCGCCCTTATCAGGTGCTGACGGCGATGCGAACATCAGCCAAACCACGCTGGATAACCTGTGCTATCAGTACCGTTATGATGAGCGCAATAGGATGGGTCAGAAGAAATTGCCAGGCAAGGGCTGGGAATTTACAGTATTCAATACCATTGACCAGCCTGTCGCCACGCAAGACAGCCTACAGCGTGAAACTGCCCAATGGCTGTTTACCAAGTACGATGCCATGGGTCGGTCGGTAACCAGCGGCATCTGGGCAAGTGCACCAAGCCGTGCCGCATTGCAAACTACGCTAACAGGGATTAATAGCAATTTGTGGGAGGCGCCGGTAAATTCAGGCTCAGGGTATACCAATGTGGCCTGGCCGACCAGCTTAACCACACCGCTTGACATCAACTATTACGATACCTATAACAACATACCCAACCTCCCTGCAACGTATACCGTCACTACCGGCATAAGCAATATGACGCGCAGTTTGCCAACAGTAAAAAAGACCGCTGTCCTTAATACACCGACAGATCTGCTTTGGGACGTTATCTATTATGACGACCTAGGCCGAAACATTAAAAGCTATGCACAGCATTACCTGGGCGGCACTCTCAATATAGGCAACTACGATCTGATAACCACAACCTATAATTTTACCAACGCACCTACCACAATAAGCCGGCAGCATTGGAACACCGTAAGCGCGACTGCTCCGTTAGCGACCATTTACAACAAATATATTTACGACAACTTGGGACGTAAGCTGAAGACCTGGGAGCAGATAGCTAATGGCGTTGCCGCGCCGGATACCATGCGGCTGATCTCGAAACTTAGCTATAACGAGATTGGACAGCTGAACAAGAAAAGTCTGCATAGTAAAGACAGCGTTAACTTTTTACAGAATATTATCTATACCTACAATGAGCGCGGCTGGCTGCTGCAAAGCAGCGCGCCTTTGTTCACCATGAACCTGCAATATAATACGGGTACTAATAAACAATACAATGGCAATATTGCTTATCAAAGCTGGACAGCCCCAGGCATTAGCGATGCCTATACCTATACCTATGATAAATTAAATAGGTTGCTAGCCGGAAACTCTGGTGGCGGGTATAAAGAAAACAATATCAGTTATGACGCAATGGGCAACGTCAGCACACTGGATCGTTACCAAGCCGGCGCACTGATAGACAGGTTAAGCTATACGCTGTATACAGGAACTAACCAGGTGCGTACTATAACCGATAATAGCGGCAACAACGCCGGGCTGGTAAATCTCACAACAACCTATATTTTTGATGGAAATGGCAATTTACAAAGCAGCTCCAACACAGTAAATACAAGTCAAAATAAAAGCTTTACCTATAATCTCCTTAATTTACCAATCCTAGCAACTATACCAACCGGTTCCGTTACATATACTTACGATGCTACAGGCGGTAAGCTAAGAAAAGTAAACATATCAGCGGGTGTTACGACAAGTACGGATTATATATGTGGCATTGAATATGACAATAGTACAACTGCAATTGGCTTTATTCAAACCGAAGTAGGCAAAGCAGTGCCAAATAGCACAAGCTATGATTATCAATATTATTTAAGCGATCTCCTTGGCAATACCCGCATAACCTTTAGTACCAAAACAGGAACGCCTGTAAACATACAGCAGGATGATTATTATCCTTTCGGGATGGAAATTTTAAGGACAATGCCTGTACCAAACCCCAAAAATGAATACCTTTACAATAAAAAAGAATTACAGGAAGAGCTGTCTGAATACGATTTTGGTGCACGATTCTATGATCCAATTGTTGCAAGATCAACTACGATAGATCCGTTAGCAGAAATTTCAAGGAGATGGTCGCCTTACAGCTACGCAGAGAACAATCCAGTAAGGAACATCGATGTTGACGGGATGTTCACTCAAGATGAAGACGGAACAATGCATTTTGATAATGCAGAGGAAGCAGGCAACTACCTAGCCGGACTAAAAAATTATGCAAAGAAAGTGGGTGGCTCAGATGGAAAAGAAGAAGATAAAAGTGACGATGGAGGAAAAGATGGAGGAAAAAAAGGTAAAACTCCACAAAAGAAAGATCCTGGAATAAGCCTGTCTAAGGAAGAACAGTTAAGATTGGGACTGAGATATTATGGCGGTGACTATTCGGGAAGCTTTGCTGATAACGTTAATGGCGTTCTGGATCAATGGAATACAAATTTAAATCCTTTTGTATGGATTTTAAATGCTTATTATGGCCTTAAAAACGGTACAGACTGGTTAGGTAACCCTCAAAGTTTGCCTGAAACAGACGCTGGTATTATTTTGGCGGTAATACCAATGGGGGGTGAACTAAGGGGAACTGTAAAATGGGCTTTTGGATTTGAGCTCGAAGCAAGGGCCTTGGCTAAACAGGTTGGAGGTAATCATTTAATGGGAGCAGCTGATTTTAAAGAACTGTTTCTGAAAATTATTAACGATCCTAAATCAGAAATTCACTTTTCGTTGAATGGAATTGATGAGGTTAAGAATATAACGAAAATGATAAATACACCCGGTCGTTCATCAACCAATTGGGAGATGCACCAACTTTACCAAAGCCCCGCCTTTGAAAGAACAATTTTTCATTACGGCGGCAAAACTTATACAGGATTCGAAGTATTTAAAATAAAGTAACATGGAATTATATGCAGATTTTAGAAACGAATATAAATTTTTGGACTTCTCTTTATCCCATAGTCAGCTGTTGTTAAGAAGTATGCGGAATAATGATAGAGATTATAATATCGATATTCTTTTCAAGGGTGTCTCGATAATATTATTGCCAACAATTTTGAGAGGGATAAAAATCTCCTTATTCGAAATTAGTAATACGGGAGGCTCAATTAAAAAATATGGATTTGAAACAGGAGATGAGCGTAAAATATTTAACATCGAAAACGTTGAAAGAAAAGTTTATTATATAAATGCCTATGCACTTGGAATATTTCATAATGAACTTGAAATTCTTGAAACAAGTATTGGTAGGTATGATTATAATCAACCAGGAGAAAAGATACTTTGGTATAACGGGTGAGCCGCCCCAGTTGAAGATCTAACCTCCTTCTCTGGTCGGAGGTGCCGTCACAAAAAGCTTCCTAACCGGCGCGAATATACTGCAAAGCTTAACTGGTCGATTTAACATAGCGGTCCTCGTCTTAAAATATTGCAAGCATTCTGCTTGCGAAACTATCAGACATATTCGTTGCATCGGGCTTTGGAGCTTACTTTCATTTCATTATGATAATCCATATAGCTTTTCCCTTTAGGAATTTCTCTTGTATCTTAGAGCATTCTGAAGTTTTATGATCTTTCAGTTTCTGACTTAATTTAAAGACATAAAAAGACTTCCATCGCCCTGCTTAAACCTTTATTAATTTTTGGTAATGATGACAAAAATAGTTGGTGGAAATAATCTAAAAATTTCGTAAATCGGTATTACGGGTGAAAGAGGAAACAGGCTCTGCAGGAGTGCAACTTGTCAGCAATAACACCTGTGAACGAGAACTAAAAAAGGGCAAGATTCAACGATCTGGCCCTTTTTTATAGTTTGAATTCAAGAATGGCTAAGAAAACTCATCTCAATTTTATCAATTAACAGCCCGTCTTTTATAGCTCAAACACGCCGCTTTTTGCAGATTTTAAGTTGCGAGAAAAGTAAATTGAAATCGATTTCAATTTACTTTTCATATCACGTTGCAAAACAGCGCATTAAAAAGGTTTTACCAACTATTTTTGTCTATTAAATCTAATTTTTTTCATCCACTCATGAATGACGGTTTAGAAGCGCTATACCGTTCCGCTCCTGCTGGATTTTCAAGAGTTTGGTATCAGACAGTTGGCTCTTTTGAACTCATCCATAAAGAATTGAAGTTCTTGCCTGAACAGCCTTACTTCTTCCCTGATCAGTAGCCTTATTACTATGCGAGCCGTTTCGGGACGACGGAGAGTAACGTAGTTGTCCGCGAGCGGAGCAAAAGGTCTGCACAGAGAGAGGATAGCGGCTGAGCAGAATGTCTGGACACGAATAAAGGGTATAAGTGCTTTCTGTGGTGGGTTAGGTAATTGTTTTCAACAGCAAGCGCGTTACCCTTTATGAAGCCTTTTGCGACAGAGCAGGCGAGCCAAACAAAATGAGCGCTTGGCGTTATATGTGTTTCGCGATGAGTGAGCGGAGGCGAAGGATAGAGTGAAATTCATACAACGCCAGAGAAAGCTCATATGATGAACGACCTTACTCACACAAAAATAATGACAGGTTCGGCCCGCGATAGCGGAAATCGCCGGTCAGCTATTTATGTGCTTGAAAAGCTTATAAATAGTTGATCTTAACCTGGTGTTACTTTTTGTGGAGTTTGGTAGAGAAGAATGCCTTATTTCCTGGACTATTTTGTTTGCGATTTTATTTGTAATTTGAGGGAGGAAATAATTTCGTTGTATGTTGTTTTTAGAAATAGAAAAAAATTCAATTAAAAGAGGAGAAAAGAATTTATTGTTTCAATTTATTCCTAATCAAAATAGAGAATTTTGGGAAGATTTTTATTCACAAATTGCCGCAACTAAACTTCAGGATCCTATAGAGGACTCTCTAGAAAAAATAGATCCGTTATTTGGTTACTTTGGATTACGTTATCATCCTTTGATTCAACAAGCAAATTATTTTCACACTGGCATTGACATAGTAGATGATAAAAGCACACCTATTTACCCAGTGGCCGATGGGATATTTGAATATTCTGGTTATCATAAAATTAATGGAAACTATATTATGCTATCGCATCCCCAAATATCTACAATGGATGGATTTATTATGCATAGCTTATACCTTCATTTGGACGATTACAATATCCGATTCAAAACGCACCAAAAGTTATTAAGACGACTAGGGCTTAAAAAGCTTACTAATAAATTTGTTTCACATGAAGATCCCATAGGGGCTTTGGGTGATAGTGGTATCTCAAAAGAAATTTTCACTCATTTGCACCTTCAAATCGAATTTCGAAATCAGGAAAAAAAAGTAATAATTATTGACCCTGTTCCGTGTTTTGGCGGGATAAGTAAAGAAAATTTGACAAAAGATATTAAAGATGTAAAGTCTTTAAAAGCCTTGTTAAAAAAAACAAAAACTAAGAACAATTATAATTATGAATAATCTAACGATCGAACCATTAACGAAATCCAACTTTGGAGATTTTGATTTTAAAGAGTTTTTTAGCGATTATAAAAACGAGAAATTTTACCAAGACACGTTGCGTATAAATTCGAAAACTTTTATAATATTTCAAGTAGACAAATTAAATAATAGCTTACAAAATGAGCGAGCAAAATTTTGGGTCATTTACAATCAAAGTAAGCAAGTCACAACGGTCTTTGGAATAAATAAAGAGCACAATCAATCCAATTTATACGAAAAGGAAATTTACACGTTAGCTCCTTTTTATAATTTCAAAAAAGAACAATCGTTAGCCTTTTCATTAGCAATTCAGCAGATAGAAAAATTTATTAAAGAAATTAAGGTTGATACAATCCGGACTAAAATACGCACAATTGATCATGTGAATATCTCACATTTTGAAGATGAGCATTTTCATTATTATGCAGGTGCAGACAAGGTATTTTTTGACATAAGAAAAATTTCACGATCTCCTTTCTACGACAGAAATAGTTCATCCATAAGAAAGTTCGAAACGACACGGTTAACTATGAGGGAATTTTGTCAAGGAGATTTAGAGGATTGCCTAAAATTACTTTCGCAGCATCAAAAAAACGAGAAATATTACAATCAAAAAGTAGCAAAAATCAAAACGGACGAGTTGTTTAAAAAATGGTTTATTAGCAAGACTGAAAATCAGAATTATAAAATCCATGTTCTCATTGACAATGAAGCAGAAAAGATAGCTGGGCTTACCCTTTTTTTTAAACCGGAATTTTTTAATAAATATTTAAATGGACAAACTCTTTATTCACCGGATTTAATTATCATTCATGAAATTTACAAAAACACAAGCGCGGCATATTTAATAATTTCAACTTTGCTAAGTGAATTAAAGGTCTCAATTGAAGGTCAAACCATGGCAGATAATTTTAAATTGCAATCGTTTGTTACAAGGATTGGATTTGTCGTCGTTGATTCCTTTGTCTTCTTAGAAAAATGTTACACCTAATTTATGAGATTGAATATAGATAAAAACTCCAGCAATCCGCCGGAGTTTAATTAACTAAATTTCAATTGAACCAAAAAGGCAACTGGGTTTGTTTGAATAAACAGCCCACATTCGATCCCCAAAACAATAGTGCCACCACTCTCCTGGATACCAAACGAAATCAGCAATTTCCATTGTGAGACGAAGTAATTCACGGTTCTTAGATTGATCAGTCGTGATATTTTTTGCAAACATTGGAAATTTATCTTTGCAACTCCAATCATTCACTTGGGAGATATAAGGTGTACCCATATCAATCAAAGTACCGTCGGAATAAGCAAGTGTAACGTCCACAGCCCCACCACAATGATGATTTGCTAGTGAATGAGGTTTAGCAACGATAAGTCGTACAATTTGCTGGGCTTGCTCATAAGATAAGCTCCTTTCAAGTTCTCTAACTCTAACAATGGCTCTATCCCATTCGGCTTGTTGCGATTTTAAGGTTCTATAACCCTCTATCAAAATAAGGTTTACTCCAACTGGCAACGAATTAGAAACCAGTATCAATTTCTCCGCGATAGTTTTCCTAACTAAAAATGATGCCTCGTAATCTTTTTTGATTAGTCCTATTTTTAGGCGGTCGGATTCTGCCAATTGAACTAAGCACTCGTTGTTTTCCTGGATGGTTATGCTATCCCAAGCTGCTCGGGGTAACACATATTTGATTTGATTTTGCATGATACGGTGTTTGATTCACTATAACATGCTTATTTACAGGCACATAACCGGAAAATCATGCCGTTAATCGGTATGCTTTAATTATTATAGGAAGCCCATCATGAACTGTACCCCTTAAAGTGGACACACCCGTGTCCACTTTTTTTGTGTCCAATTATTAGGTATAACTATCACATATGAGTTTCAAAACATTCACCGAAAGCCAAAGAGCGGAACTAATTAAAAATAAGAATGTACTGAAGTTTTCCGGTGCATATATCGCGTATACGCCAGAATTTAAAATACGGGCAATCAATCAGTATTTCAACGAAGGCATGTCGCCAAAACAAATATTCGAGGCTGCGGGCTTTGATCCACGTATGATCGGCTCGAAGAAGTCAAAGTCTCGTATGATTCAATGGCGCAAAGTATATATGGCAAAAGGAGTATCGGGATTCACACCTGAACACAGGGGGCGACCCAAAGGCAGTAGCAAAAAAATAGTACTTGAAGTCTTAACAAACGAAGAAAAAATTAAGCGATTGAAGTTGGAAGTACGGTATCTCAAAAAAGAAAATGATTTTTTAGTCAGACTCCGGGCCAAACGAGCGGAGTAAAACTATGGCCAAAAATAAAATTCGGAATAATACGGGAAATCGGAAATAATATTGACACCCTGTGCGCCATCGCCAGAGTATCCCGAAGCGGATACTATACATGGCTGAAGCGCGCCGATAGTCCAGAAAAAGATCATGCTGATTATCTGCTCATCAAAGAGCTATTCGAACAGGGTAAGGCAAAATACGGCTGGAGAACCCTGCAAATGAAGCTCAAAACAGATCACGGTATCGTGATGAACCATAAAAAGATCATTAGGATTAAACACAAGTATCACTTAGTGACTAAAATAAGAAGGCGCAATCCATACAAAGACATTATGAGAAAAACACAGGCGCACAAGACGTTTGGCAACATCTTAAATCGGCAATTCAGCCAACAGAGGCCACACAGAGCGCTGTGTACGGATATCACGTATTTGCCCTTTCATAACGGCATGGTGTATCTCTCCGCGGTGAAGGATATTGCCAGTCGTGAAATTGTAGCGTGGCACTTGTCGAATAATATAACAATGGACATTGCGCTCCGCACCATTGAAAATCTGAAACAGAATCAAATCATACCGTCTTTCAACGGCGTGCTGATACATTCGGATCAAGGCAGTCACTATACGAATCCTGACTATAGTAGGATGGTAAAGAAATTGCACATGGTGCAATCAATGTCCAGGAAAGGAAAATGCATTGATAACGCCCCAATGGAATCCTTTTTCGGACACTTCAAGGATGATATAGATTATAAGGATTGTAGAACATTTGAGGATGTAAGAGTGGCAATCGCGAAGTATATTGAGTATTATAATAATGACAGGCAGCAGTGGAATTTAAAAAAGATGACGCCTGTAGAATACAGGAATCATCTTTTAATGATTCGCCAACAATAGATTTTAAGTGTCTACTTTATAGGGTACAGATTATCATTGGGTCTCTGCTTCTTCCGCTATCATTATTTCCTCACTCTTCTGATACGACTGCACGTTTAAAATATAATCGGTCGCCCTTTGTGCCTGCCCACTGGCAAACACAATAAACCGCTTATCATTCCGCAATACCTCAATCCAGCCTTTGATATAAGCAACGCTATTATCAAATTCCTTATTCACAATGCCTGTAACAGAATTAAGATAACACGCGCCTATTTCAGCCGTCAGTTCTTCAATGCTGTACATATCAGAACCAAAGTTGTTTGGTTCAACAATCTCCTTGCGGTTAAGTCGGGATTGATGACCAGTGCTGTGAATGAGCTCATGGAATAGCGTGCAGTAGTAGGCGGTTGGACTGCCAAACGATCCTTGCTTGGGCATATTAATATAATCCTCTAACGGGTCATAATAGGCCTTTTGTTTGCCATGTTTAATGGTTGGACAGTTTGGCATCATTTCGATTATTTTATCGCAATCCGAAATAGGATAAAGATCATCTGGCATAAACGGAATGGAAATTACTTCTGGCAAATCGTCAATTTGAGCAATATTAAAGACATAGTAGTACCGAAGGAGTTGTTTCACCTTTGGCGGTTCACTACTGTTGTTTTCTTGCTTTTCAGGAATGCGTTTCCAAAAGACTACCATCGTTCCTTTTTCGCCTTTCTTAACGCTGGCTCCCACTGCTTTTAATTGCTTCCAGGTCAAGAAATAGTTTTGTGCGTACCCTAATGAACCTAATAGCCAGGTGTTCATGCCAGTGTAGGGTCGTTTGGTAAAGAGGTTTTGTGGATGTCCGCCTTCAGTCCACGGCTTTCTCCAAGGAATGACTTGTTGTTCTAATTGTTCAATAATGCGGTTGGTGATGATGCTGTATACATCAAGAGATTTGTTTTGTGTGTTCATGGCGTACAAGTTTTAATGTCAAAGAATTTTTCTTTGATTGTACGCGAGAGTGAATCAGGAAAATAGGGGGGCAAATATTTTGGTGGCTTAAATGGAATGGCAATAATTCTATTACATAAATTGCTTTAGGTTAGGAATTATTAAATAAAATGTCATAGCTTTACAATAACCTAATCAATATTTCATGAAAGACCAGAAAAAACCTAACCGTCTAAGCCTTGCACTGACTTCCGCTGCTGTCATTAGTGCTTCATTGACTTCATTAGCCAATGCCACTCCTGTTGTAACAGAGAATACGAACAATGCTGATAACAGTACTTTGTCCGCAGAAAAGGCTAAATTCAGGACTATGCCGGTGCTGAAGCTTAATTTTGCAAACCCAGCTGCAAGCGTTTTAATCGCCAACCACGGCTCTCACAGTTCGCATTCGTCGCATAGCTCGCATTCATCTCACAGTTCGCATAGTTCCCACAGTTCACACTCTTCCGGTCATTTCTGATGGAACGGAACAGTTATCGAAACGAGGTAATTGAGGGAGAAATCATTGTTTTCGCGGAAAAATCACTCTACTCAAAAGACGCAGTTTTTAAATGCATGTATTGGTATGGTGATAAGTTTCATGTTTCTGTAAGCGAGGCAGACTCTACGGCCTACCGCATTGTCTTAAAACCAAATGATACACTCCAATTTGAAAGCGTTGACTTGGAATTATTCAGACAAAAGCTTGAGCGAGATTTGATCGATTTTAACCTACGAGATATTGTGACAAAAGAAACAAGAAATGTGCGGGATTTGCTTATTGCAAAAGCATTTTCTAATGGAGAATTTGAGGAATTGCCGCCAGGCGAAGTGTCGGATCCTGTTGGATTTACAACAGACATTTTGCATTGATGTTAAATGCAATTCATAAGTTTGACCCTCAATTTAATCAGGCTTCGTCCTTTCTAAAGAAGACGATTCAAGAATACGTTAAATCAGATTGGGAAGCTTGCTTGGATATCCCTTGTGGCAATGGACGCAATACCTTCTTGCTTGCTGATTATTTTGAGCTTGTTACCGCAATTGATGTACAACCGAATTATTTGTCAAGTATTGAATCAGTTCAGGAACGTTATGGCAACCCTAAAATTGACACGCTTTGCCTGGATATACTTGTAGAACCAATAATTGACCTTAGTAGGTACCAGTTCATATGCAATATTCATTTTTTTGATTCGAAATTAATAACATCAATATTAAAAGGAATGGCAAAGGGTGCGTATTTTTTGATTGAAACGCCCTCATGCAATGGTGGGAATTTCATAGACCTTCCAACCGAAATGGAGTTGCAAGCAATTATTAATTCACAACAATTAGTCAATTATAATTTTAGGCCCTGCCTTCACAAACGCAATACAGAAAAGCGAGGAGCTTTTAAAGCACTAATTAAAAAGGAGTATGATTGATCTGCCAGTAGCAAAGACTACCAGAAAATTTAAAGAAATTGGGTTTTATGACACCAATGCTACTTCTACGTACCATTTATTGCCATTTCGCTTTCATCGAATCAATGAAAATCATGAGGTTTTAGTAAATGAGGTAGGAGATTACCTTATTGTCCCCACCGGCACCACCGAAAAAATCATTGTAAAGGCAATTTCAAAAACTGATGATGCAGATTTATACGGAGATTTAATTTCGGGTTTTTTTATAAGCGAAACCGTCATCCCTCCATTGATTGATGTATTTGCAACCCGCTATCGTACAAAAAAGTCTTTTCTTGACGGCTTCACCAGTTTGCACATGTTTGTGATAACACTCCGTTGTGAACATACCTGTCACTATTGCCAGGTTTCAAGGGTTACCACCGATAAGGACAAATTCGATATGTCTATCGGTCATATTAACAAGGGAATTGATCTAATGCTTAATTCCCCTAACCCCAATATCACGATGGAATTTCAAGGCGGTGAGGCATTACTGGCATTTGATAAAATTGTCTACGCCATTGAAAGGACAAAGCCACTCGCAGCAGAGAAAGACAAGACAATGACGTATGTCATTTGTACCAACCTGGCAGTACTTGACGAACATGTATTGGCTTACTGCAAAGAAAATAATGTTTTGTTATCAACGTCGTTGGATGGCCCCGATTTCATACACAATCAAAACAGAAGGAGACCAGGCAATAACAGTTATGAACTGACAATTAAAGGCATTGAAATGGCTCGTGGTATTCTGGGGAAAAACAGCGTTTCGGCGTTAATGACGGCGACAACACTTTCACTTAATTTTCCGATAGAAATTGTCGATGAATATTATCGCCAAGGCTTTAGGAGCATCTTTCTCCGTCCCATTTCACCGTATGGCTTTGCATTAAAAAATGAGAAAAAGAACAAGTATGCGATGACTAATTTTCTGTCATTTTATAAGACTGCCTTAAATCATATTATTGACTTCAACTTGAGGGGCGAATTTTTTAAGGAGGAATATGCGACCATCATTTTGAAAAAAATACTAACCCCTTTTCCGGTCGGATATGTTGATCTTAATTCGCCAACTGGGTCAATAACGAATGCAGTGGTATTTAACTATGATGGTAGTGTGTATGCCAGCGACGAAAGCCGCATGTTAGCCGAATCAAAAGATTATACGTTTAAGTTGGGCCATTTAGATACTTCTACTTATGAGGATATTTTTTATGGTGAAAAGGTTCAGGAATTATCAGAAGTACTGTGCAACGAAAGCTTGCCAGGATGTTCAGAGTGCGCTTTTCAGGCATATTGCGGATCAGACCCTGTTCATAATCATGCAACCCAAGGAACAATTTGGGGCTATCGTCCAACCAGTACTTTTTGCCAAAAAAACATGGAAATCATCCGGCATCTGATCGAACTGATGGAAAGTGACAAACGGGTAAAAAGAATATTTGAAAGCTGGGTCAAGTTAAATTAAAAGACATGTTGTTAAAAACAAAAGGCATTCCTTACAATATTAACGGATATGTAATTGGCCGCGTAACTCGAAACCGAAACAAATCGGGCGTTGACCAAGTTTTAATAATTGATAGTGACGACAGTACTAGTACGGGTGAATTTGCCGCATATCTGACGACGAAATCATTTGCTCCTGTAAAAGACAACCTGCTTTGCATATTTGCTATACAGACATTGGAACATTTGGAGGAAGATGACATAGTTTACATTGGAGAGGATGGGAACGTAAAAACGCTATATAGAGTCAATTCTTTCTTTAATACGCTAGTGGTGACAGAGCGCTGCAATAGCAACTGCCTAATGTGTTCACAGCCGCCAAAGGATAAAAACGATATTCCTCGACTGTATGAGATTTACAGCAAAGCAATTCCCTTAATCCCCAAGGACTGTTTTGAGCTTACTATTTCCGGCGGTGAACCGACACTCATGGGCGAATTATTTTTCAAGCTTCTTGATCAGATCACAACACAACTACCTAATACAGAATTGCACATTCTAACTAATGGCAGAATATTCGCCTGGCAACAGTGGGCTAATCGGCTGGCGGAAGTCAATAATCCCCGGCTAATGTTGGGTATCCCCGTATATTCGGACTATTATCAAGTACATGACTACATCGTGCAAGCTAAAGATGCTTTTAATCAAACGATAATAGGATTACATAACTTGGCGCGGTATCAACATCGTATAGAAATCAGGATTGTGCTTCATAAGCAGTCTATTCCTCGGCTTACGAGACTTGCGAAATATATTTACAAAAATCTCCCCTTTGCTGAGCATGTGACGTTTATGGGATTAGAATATACTGGATATACCCCTCATAATATCGATGCATTATGGATTGACCCATACCATTACCAAAACGAACTCGAAGAATCAGTAGAATTTCTTGCCAGTCAAGGAATGAATGTATCAATTTACAACGCTCAACTATGTACGCTACCCGAAAACTTATGGAAATATTCAAAGAAATCGATTTCTGATTGGAAAAACGATTACCTGCCTGATTGCAAAGTCTGCGATAAGTTGCAAGATTGCGGTGGGCTGTTTACTTGGAACCTTAAAAAGTATAGTAAATTTATCCACCCCATTAAGGGGGACCAAAATCTGTATGCAAATGTTAATCTTAATGGACAATAAAATGGGGGAAGATTTGTTGTTAACTTTTACACTATCCAACCCGCAGATTTAATTACATTTAAAGAGAGCAAAATTTAATGCCAATAGCATTTGTATCTAAATATTTGATTTAATGCTACTGACTATATATCGCTGTATTCAACCTCTTGCTCTAATGGAACATCGACTTGAATAAACTGTGTTTCTCGGAAACTGTCAAAATTATCTTCCGGAATTGTTAAAAGATAAACAGCATGTTTTTTGCCATCTTTTGTAACCTGTGCCTTAAATATATTTGAATCAGATTCAATATTTTGAAATGTAATCTCGTCACTTGGTTCTTTATTAACCATATGACCAAGTTCTGCAATCTGTGTCTTTTTCATGGTAGTTTAATTAAGAAATGATTGATTATACATAATGACTTTTAAGTAAATATTGTTTTAAATAATAATCTAATACGTCATAAAGTCCTTCCGAAAATCCTAAAACAATTTCAGCGTCTTCCTTAGAAAACATATGCTTTTTCTCGTAATCACAACACAAAAAACCGATAAAAGTGCCGTTTTTGAAATTAGGATTAGATATGCCGGGGCAAATAGGAGCAGTTATCACTGATCGATAGGGCAAAGGCCATTCCCTTTCCTTTATATTTTCTGGGGCTTGTTCATATTTAAAAGTAACCGAACTGCCACTATAATGATTTTTAAAACTAGAATTCTTGTATCCCTCATAGTTTACCAGATCATTACTCATAAAGTAACGTTGCCTAGTAGCATCACCAGCAGATTCAAATATCTGTAAATAGTCTGTATTTTCGTGAACGAAATGGTCAATGCCCTTTCCATCAATATTACTTCTTTCACCTTTCCCTCGTCCATCTCTCATAAACGTTTTTAGTTTTACTTTAACGTTAGACGGGGTTTTGTAGTTTATGTTAGAGGATTGAATAAATATTTTTATAGAAACGTGACACGGGTTGTCTAATTGCAGACCATTAAGGGTGATGAAAGTTTCGTGTAAATTATCGCAAAACTCTCGTAATCCACTAATAAGGCCTTTGGGATTACTTGTTTTTAAGTCTTCTCTATGAGCCTCTCTTAATTTCGCAAAAGCTTTATTGGTTATAGCGAAGATACGTTTATAATTTTCTGTTTTCTTTAGGAGATTAATTGCTTCTTCCTTTTGTTTTAATAATTCTGAAATTTCATCATTTAACATTTCATTTTTTTGAAGCAATAATTTGAGGTTCTTCGATTGCAATATATTCTGCGTTACTAGGAAGACGCATATGATTAAAAATATAATCCAAAGGCCCAAAGTAGTTTCCTTCAAGTTCTCTTCAAAAGGCGTAGGAACAAAATGAAATAATAGAATTAAGGCTGCCGCAAGCTCTAGCAGCGGACTCAAATGACGGTACCATTTTAGAGCGGTAGCTAAGAAGCTTTTTTTACTATTTCCAAACTCCTCCATGGGCTTGTAATGTGCTAAAGATTAAGTGATTGTAAAGTATAAATTAAATTTAACCTACGCAAATATTATTTAAATTAATCGACTAAGTTCTTTCAATTTTATGAACAACGTGTTAATATATTAGAAAATCCAATTTAACAAGGTGTTTTTAAGTGACCAGAGCGTTCATTGCCTGTTTTGGTCACTTAAAAATTATCGATCATGAAGTATTGCGACGTTCACAAAGCATTGAAATTAAACACAATAGGCAATGCTATAATTTTGATTTCAACTATCATTACACTATTAATTTTCACGTATGCTGAACTCCACAAAAACACAGCAATTTCTTTAATGTTAATCAAAGGCATGTATTTAGCATTTCTATCATTAGGATGTGTATTAAAAAAGTACGCTATGAGAAATATTAATCAATCATTGAAAGCTCTCTTGTAGAGCTTTTTTATTGGCGCAAAGGTTTAATAAACATGGTTATTACCTAATTATTTAAAGCTGTCTATAAGACTTGCATAATCTGCAAGATAAAGATTTATATTTTGAAGACTTCGTTTTGGGGTTTCTAAAACGTTGCATATTGAAATTTGCAACCAATTTTTAATTAAAATACCATTTCAATAACCAAGTATTATTGCTTGCTTTTTAATGCGTTTTAAATGGGACATTTTTACATCGACTGGCGTGTTTAATTTGTAACCTGGGTAAATTTTAGGCTATCACTTGTTTTCTATTATAAAAGCGCTAAAAGGTTTAGATGCCATTCCCGCAATTAGCAATTTCAAATAAATATAAAACCGCGGAAGGTTTATGAAATCGTCAGCAGTGAATATTGGAAAAAACTCTTCAGCCATTACTCTTGCGTCAGCGGTTCCCAGGCGAAAGCAAATTACTGTTCCAACGTTTCCCAGTACAGCACTTCGTACTTCCTCGGTCAATTGATCTAAATATTGATGTGTTAAGAATAATCCGACTTTGTATTTACGTACCTCTGATAACATGCTGGCAAATGAAGTGGTTATAAAAGAATGACACTCATCAATAAATACCATAAACGGTGTTCGGCTTTGTTCCGTTATTTTTGCTCTACGCATTGCTGCCGTTTGAATACCGGTTGTTAACAGGCTACCCAATATCTGTGAGACATCTTCCCCTATAATTCCTTTGGAAAGGTTACATATTAAAATCTTGCCATTATTCATGATATCCTCTATTGAAATGCTTTCTTGCTGACCTATAATCCCTTTCAATATTGTGTTAGCTGCAAATACGCCGGTTTTGTTAAGGATTGGCATAATCGATTCAGACCGCAAACTGGGAGGATACTTATCAAATTCATTATGCCAAAAAGATTTTATTGCCGTGTTGTTTGTATATAGCAGTACCATATTTCGAAATGCCTGGTCTAACAGCAATGATTGAATATCCAGCAATGTTGCTATTGGATATTCCAAAAGCGTCAAAATTGCATAGCGCAATATATACTCCAGTCGTGGTCCCCAACTGTCACCCCAGATCTTTTTGAAGGAAAGGACGATTTCAGACGCTACAAGATGCCGCTCTTCAGCTGGAACATTAAGTAATGGATTAAATCCAATCGGGTTAATAATATTAGTTGCATCAAAGTAAATTACATCTTGCTTTCGGTGTGCTGGGATTTGCTCTAATAGCGCCGTACACGCATCCCCATGCGGTTCTATTAATGCTACACCATAGCCTTTGTAAATTTCGTCTATAGCCATGTTTAAAAGCAACGTGGTCTTTCCGCTTCCGGTTTTGCCAATGCTGTAAATATGGGAGAAACGATCCTGAAGTTTTATTCCAAACAGTTTGTTCTGGTTGCGAAAATTGGTGTAGCCGACGGGGGTGAAAGGTTTTGAATAGTCATAGTCATTAATCATGTTATGGATTAATACTATGAAAAAATGCGGTTCGGAAATAGACAGGAAAAATAGGTTTATGAAACGTTATTGCCTCTCTATCGACCGGCGTTCACTCTTGCCATACTTAGCCTATACAAGTAACAACTTTATGCTATTATGAAAAAGCTACGCAAGAGAGTACAAGAAAATATTGTCGAACCTAATGAGGAGCAACGAGCTCTCTTGCGTAGCAGCAGAGAACAACATCGTTGCTCCTCTTTGGGTTTAAAAAACCAGGAAGCATATACTCAAATTCTGTTGGAAACATTAGCAGAAATCATCTTAGAAGCGTTTTTATATGAAAGAAGTAATAGCAGAGCAAACAAATAAGAGAGCGGTTATTTATTGCCGTGTTTCAACCAAAGAACAGGTTGAGGAGGGAAATAGCCTTGTGTCACAAGAGCGACTTTGTCGTGAATATGCATTAAAAGAAGGATATGAAGTTGTGGAAGTTTTTATAGAAAACGGCGAAAGTGCTAAAACCGCTGATCGTAAGGAATTGCAACGGATGCTTGCATTATGTACGACCAAGAAGGATTTTATTCATGCTGTTATAGCATATAAAGTTGACCGAATTAGCCGAAATATAGCTGACTATAGTTTGATTAAAGTACGTCTCAAAAAAATTCAACGTAATAATAAAATCAGTTACTGAATTATTTGAAGACACACCCGCAGGCCGATTCATGGAAAACATTATTGCGAATGTTGGTCAGTTTGATAATGAAGTAAGAACGGAGCGAAGTATAGGCGGCATGAGAGAGGCAGTCCTTG